>ULOQ01036771.1_pt1 | contig 45482 bp, 38 predicted proteins | sample 1952741 | NCBI WGS metagenome assembly ULOQ01 (sample SAMEA4835608, study PRJEB28245) | human gut metagenome | biome: gut microbiome; material: fecal sample | place: Denmark | collected 2008
TGCCCGCCAACTCCGGCCCGGCATCTGATGATGCCCTGTTAATCCTTCGGTCGGACTTCTTCGCTATGTTATGCCGCTGGGCCAGACCCTGACGATGTGCGCGGCCTTTGCGTCCTTCACGTATTTGTTGTCGCCACGGGGCAAATCAGGCCTTTTTGCCCCCGTGACTGAAATCTTGTGTGCAAAAACCCGCCTTTTGCCCCCGTCGCCTTTCATTGATATTGTCCCGAACTGCGGCAAGAGCCCGCTCAGCTCACGGGGCTTCGCAATTCGCCGCAGGCTATGCCGCTGTTCGACGCGCCGCATCGCCCTATAGTATTTAGCTCCCATAAAAGTTTGCGTTAGCGTATACGCGGTTACGTCTGGACCAGACTATTATTATTTGGAAAAACCGAACAACCTGAAATTTACACAACCGGCGAAAGCATTGATTCACAATCCGTTAGCTAATAAGGCAAAAGCCAGGTTACCCGCTTTTTTACATAACCTGCATTTGGATATTTATTCTATATCATTGACATTCAGTAATATGTACCAAATCCAGATATGCAGGTTGTTCGAAAACGCACGAAGCTATCCTTCCCAAATCAGCCACCAGCTATTAGCAATCGCCAGAGAGCAGTGGCTTTATCTATCGATCCGAACTCTCACATGAAAGGAGGACCTGTCATCCAGTACTCATCGCACGGCAAAAAACTAAACATCCATGCTGACTCAACGAAGCCATTGTAGCCGGCAACAAGGTTGCCCCTGTGAGGACTTGCCGCCCTCGGCACTAGAGAGGGCGCTGAAAAAGTCCCCTGAATAGCCTATAACACTTTCAATAATCCGCAAACTTTCCATTGATTCGTTTGGTAGTTTGTGGATTATTGTATATCTTTATTGTATTGAAATACAGACAATTATGCTTCCAGTACAAGGCACGATACATTTCTCTGACTACTCATCAGTCTAAGCTTGTTGTTCCAAAGAACAACAAGCTTAGACTGATTAACGAACTTGTTGACTTTTCGTTTATTTATGAAGAACTGAACAGCAAGTAGTGTCAAGATAATGGCAGAATGGCAGAAGATCCAGTAAGGATGTTTAAGTATTTAATGATTAAAAGCATTTCCGGATTGTCAGACGTAGACCTTGTAGACAAATGTATGTGTGATATGTCATATAAATATTTTCTTGGGCTAGCGCCTGAAGACAGGGTCATTGAGTCCAGTACTTTGAGTAAGTTTCGCAGAATGAGACTCAAGGATATGAACTTGTTGGATATGCTTATCAATAAATCCATCGATATTGCTCGAGAAAAAGGTATTGAAATCAGCAACAAGATAATAGTCGACTCCACCCACTCGCTATCACGATCAAATCCAATCTTGCCGGCCAACGCATTGCAGAAGCAAGCGAAGATACTTAGGAAATCGGTATATGAAGCAGATCCTGACATGAAAGATAAGATGCCTCAAAAATATGAAGGCGCTGACTTGGAAAAGCAGCTGGATTATGTGTCAAGGTTGCTTGCCTTAGTAAGGGAACAAAAAATATCTATTTTGCCTTCTGTGTCGGAAAAAATAAATCTATTGTCGGAGATGATAGAAGACATAAAGGACCACTACACGGTATCTGCAGATCCCGATGCACGAACGGGGCACAAAACTCCCACTTCTGATTTTTTTGGATTTAAAGGACATTATGCCGTGGTTCCAGAACACCTTGTGGTTGCAGCCACTATAACTTCAGGAGAAAAAGGAGATGGTCCAGAACTGCCGACGCTAATAAGTAAGGCTAAAGTAAACATTCCCAATCTGGAGGAAGTCATTGGAGATGGCGCGTATTCGAGTCAAAAAAATCTAGAAAATGCAGATCGAGAAGGCGTTTCAATCATTGCAAAGCTCAATCCTATTATTGCAAATGGCAATATTAGAGGATCGCGCGAGAAATTCACCTATAACAAGGATGCCGGGATGGTTGTGTGCCCAGCCGGACATATGGCTATTTATAAGTATTTAAAAGATCCAAGTACAAAGAAAAAGCGAAAGAATTTACAATACCGTTTTATCTTCGATGCGCATAAATGCAAAGTATGTAATCATACGGAAGAATATGGATATAAAGGTAGCGGACGGAAAGAATATTGCATAACAATCTTAACTAAGCAGCAGGAGGAGTTGAAGCGACGACAAGAGACTAAAGAGTTTCAAGAAAAATATCGTGAACGATATATTGTTGAAGCGAAGAACTCAGAACTTAAGTATCCTTATCACCTAAATAGAGCATTCAGTTACGGCCTCAATGCGTTTACGATGCAGAGTGCCGTAGCAATATTTGCGTCAAATCTTGTGAGAATAAACCGAATACTGGACAATAAAAACGGAAAATAAGGGCGATATGCCCCGTTTTTTTTTGATAATAAACTCTTGAGAATCGAAAATTTGAACAAGCATGTAAAAATTTGAAAAGCTCTTCAAATAGACGATTCTCAAGGGCATAAAAATTAATCCCTTTTTCAGCGCCCTCGCACTAGAGGGAGGGGCCCACGATAGTGGGAGGGCCTGGTCCTCACAGGGGCTTCTTGTTGCCGTACACACTTGGAGTTCGGCGGCACGAGGCACAGCGCGTAAGTTACAGATTATCAATTATTTAACCAAAATCAGAGTTAGGAAAATACTAACTCTGAAAATAGTTAAACAGTTATCACACAGCGACTTACAGGTTGCGCAAGACCACACTCTATTTGTAGTACTTGGGCCAGCAGGATTTGAGGTAGGCGGCGAGAGCGTCTTCGTGGCGGTTTTCGGCCGGCTGATAGAAGACCTTGCCCTTCAGGCCTTCCGGCATATATTCCTGATCCACAAAGTGGCCCGGAAAATCGTGAGAATATTTGTAGCCGTCGTGATAGCCAAGCTCTTCCATAAGTTTGGTCGGGGCATTCCGGAGCGGCATCGGCACACTTTCAGCTTGAGTCTGCGACGCCACCTGCATAGCCTCGTTTATGGCAAGATAAGCAGAGTTGCTCTTAGGAGAAGAAGCCAGATATATAGTCGTCTCTGCCAATGGGATTCTGCCTTCAGGCATACCTATAGAAGACACAGTCTGGAAACAGGCATTGGCCAGAAGAAGAGCATTGGGATTCGCCAGTCCGATATCCTCAGAAGCAGAGATGCACAGGCGCCTTGCGATGAATTTCGGGTCTTCGCCACCGTCAAGCATCCTCGCCAGATAATATATGGCAGCATTCGGATCCGAACCTCTGATACTTTTTATAAACGCGGAAATTATGTCATAATGCATATCGCCGCCCTTGTCATAACGCGAAGCATTGGTCTGAAGACAGGACTCCACAGTCTTGTTGTCAATTACGATATGCTCCGCACCAGCAAACGAATCCACCACTATCTCCAACAGATTCAACAACTTACGCGCGTCACCGCCGGAATAGCGGAAAAGCGCCTCAGCTTCATTGACCTTGATATCCTTATGCTTTAGAATCTCGTCTTCAGTCAGCGCCCTGTCGAGCAGATGCTGAAGGTCATCCTTTTCCAATGACTTGAGCACCAGCACCTGACACCTCGAAAGCAGAGGATTGATAACCTCAAAAGACGGATTTTCCGTAGTCGCGCCTATCAGGACTACAGTCCCGTCCTCCACTGCTCCCAGAAGAGCATCCTGCTGAGCCTTGTTGAAACGGTGAATCTCGTCAATGAAAAGAATCGGAGCACCTTTTCCTGAACCGAACATCGAAGACTTGTCGGCCTTGGCCTTGTCGATGACTTCGCGCACATCCTTGACGCCGGAACTGACGGCGGACAATGTGTAGAATTCCCGGTCCAATGAATTGGCCACGATCCTGGCCAATGATGTTTTTCCCACACCCGGAGGTCCCCACAATATGAATGAGGACAAATTGCCGCCGACTATCATATTCCGCAGCACGCAACCATCTCCTACAAGGTGTTTTTGCCCTACATATTCGTCCAGATTACGCGGTCTCATCCTTTCCGGAAGGGGAGGAAGCAGTCGATTCATCTTTTCAGTATCCATATCGCGAAATTATATATAAACCTTTGCAAATCAATAATTATAACAAAGATGTTAATCAGTATAACATTTTTGTTATCCGCATTTTTCAGCATTCTTGAGGCAAAATCAGGCAGCATTTCCTGTCCTGACAGCCCTGATTCTGCAAAAATAATGAATGCTGGGCGAAAAGTAAAGAGGCAACATGTTCTTACTTGCGGAATTGTACCATGATTGTAACATAATTTCGGTGGAAAGTTACTACATTTGTACATGGAAAATAATATGGAAATGTTTGAGAAAAAGACAAAGATCATCTGCACTATTGCAGACAACAGATGTGATGAAGAATTTATCAGGCAGTTATACGAGAACGGAATGAACGTTGTCCGTATCAACTCCGCACATGCATCACTTGAGGGTGCACAGATGGTAGTGGACAATGTACGCAAAGTATCAGACCGTATCGCCATACTCATTGACACGAAAGGACCTGAGGTCAGACTTACCCAGATGGCAGATGCCGTGGGGTTCGTAGCACATACGGATGAAATCATAGAAATCATTGACAATCCTGCGGAAGCATGCCGGAGGGGGAGACTCTACACTACATATCCGCACATGGCCGAAGATGTTCCTGTAGGTTCCGACATTCTGATTGACGACGGCTCCGTGGATTTGTCTGTTATCGGCAAAGAAGAGGGCAAGCTTATATGCAAAGTGATGAACGAGGGTGTAATCAAAGGACACAAGAGTGTCAATGTCCCGAATGTCCATATAAATCTGCCTGCAGTTACGGAAAAGGACAAGAAATTCATTCATTGGGCAATCAAGGCCAATATTGACTTCATTGCACATTCTTTCGTGCGCAGTGCCAAGGACCTCCAGGAAATCCAGGAGATTCTGGATGCCGAGAACAGCCATCTGAAGATAATTTCCAAGATAGAGAACCAGCAGGGAGTGGACAACCTCGACGACATTCTCACATACTGCTATGGCGTAATGGTCGCGCGCGGAGACTTGGGAGTGGAGATTCCTGCAGAGCGTATTCCATTGGTACAGAAGGACATAGTCAAAGCCTGCCGGGCAAGGAAGAAACCGGTGATCATCGCCACCCAGATGCTCCAGAGCATGATTGAGAACCCGAGGCCGACAAGAGCAGAGGTGACGGACGTGGCCAATGCCATTTTCCAGAGCGCTGATGCGATTATGCTGAGCGGTGAGAGCGCATACGGAGAATATCCGGTAGAAGCTGTCAAGACAATGACCAAGATAGCGCAGCAGACCGAACAGACTCTCGACGTTAACCTGGACCTTGATTTGAGGAAGGTAGTGAAACCGGTCGCCGTGGTACTTGCAAGATCATTGGTTGCGGCAACTCAGGAGCTTCCTGTCAAGGCTCTTGTCTTCGATACATATACAGGAAGAGTAGGACGCTATATCTCCACATTCAGACCTGAAGTTCCGGTTTATGCAATGTGTTATAACGATTACACTATGAGAGAGTTGTCGCTCGTGTTCGGAATCAAGGCATACCCATTCCACAAGGTAAGGGACAAGGAGGAATTCGCAGCCGACTCCATCAAGATCCTGTGCGATGAGGGCAAACTCCAGAAAGGTGACCTCGTAGGCTTTATAGGAGGAGTTTTCGGTGCTCAAGTCGGCGCCACATATATGGAATTGAAATACATTTAGCACGCATTGAAACAATCCTTGACAATATTATTTATGGTCTGCGTGTGTCTTCTGATTTGTTCAAAAGGCTCTGCGCAGGTAGTGGACATCGGTTTGCTGTCGTCTCCGAAAAGCGTCGGCTTCAGTTTCCGCCACTTGTCAAGGAACCAGAATCTTTCAGTCGCCAGACTCTCGGCAGACATTCTTGATGTACTTTCTCACAAGCATGACAATGCCGGTATAAAATGCGATTATGCAATGCTGATGCCGCTGACTGCAGGACGCATCGGCGAGGACACGCAGTTCAGCGTTATGGCCGGCCCCGGAGCATCTGTGGGCTATGTAGCAGACCACGGAACATCCAAGGGCCACATGTGTGGACTGCTAGGGGCTGTCTGCATCGATTTCGCATTTAAAGTACCGGTTCATATTTCATTGAGTGCCAATGCTATACTGGGATGCCACATAACGAAAGACGGGAAAACGCTCGAATTCTACAAGAACGGCATCTACAGAAGCTGGATTCCGGAGATAACCATTTATTACAGATTCTGAATGAAGCAGTTACGACTCATACTGGCATGTTTGGCATTGACTTTTCCGCTGCTGACAAAGGCAGGGGAGAGAGCGTCATTCAGATATGGTATTGAATGGGGTGTGAATTCGGCCATCCTCGTCGGCAGCCACAGTTCATACATCTCCGGAGAAGGTTATCTTGTGGACAGCAGAAGTTTGGATTTCAGGTCCCATATAAATGGTGAGGTGATGGGGCTTATAGGATTGGAATACAAGCGTTTAGGATTATATGTACGAAGCGGGTACATGGGGCTTCAAAAAGAGGAGTGCGTCGTTCCTGTTCTCCTGCGGAGTTCTTTTGCTCTGTCCAGGTCCGGAGTCGAAAAACACGGTTCCATATATATTGAAGGCGGCTGTGGGCTGCAAAAGTCCAAACCAGTATCAGCAGTAACCGGTACAGGATATGTTTACCGCCTGAGACTTTCCGAGAAATTGGCATTGGACCTGAACGGCGGACTACGCATATCATATTCGCATCCTGACGTTTACGACAAGTATGCCGAACGGAAAGTTCCTAAAGAATCACTCGGCCAGAGCAAAAGCTTGAATATCGGCTTGGCCTTGACAATCGCGCTGGTTTTCTGACATGACAATGTTTTTTGGAGATGTTCCGTGCGCGACTGGAACGAAACTGAGATTTTTTACGGCTATATGTAGCCATAAAATATTATCTTTGTATTCTCATACGGGATTGCCGTGTGTTATACAATTTATATTATGTTAAGTTAGGTATGTTTTTACAGATCTTCTCCCTACTCGGTGCCATTGGATTGTTCCTCTACGGCCTTAATATGCTGAGCAACGGACTTCTCAAACTGTCCGGCGACAGACTCCAGAAATTTCTTCCCTGGATGAAAAAGAATCCTGTCAACAGCATTCTGTCCGGATTTTGCATAACTACAATCGCCGAATCATCAAGCGCGGCAACCGTAATGGTCGTAAGTTTCGTCAATGCCGGCGTACTTGCACTGAGCCAGGCCATTCTCGTCATAATGGGAGCGAACATCGGTGCATCCTTCACCACTTGGATAATTGCTCTGTTGGGCTTTCTCATTGATATAAAATACGTTACATATCCACTTATTGCAGCCGGATTCATTCTGACAATGATGAAGGGACAGAAACGCAAGGTGTTCGGAGACGTTCTCCTGGGATTCGGTCTTCTTTTCCTCGGTGTATCCTTCATAATGTCCACATTCCCAAGTACCGGCCAACTTCAGGGACTCGCCTACCGCATTTCTGAGCTCCAGACCAGCAATTTCCTCGGCGTTCCAATGTTTATGGCCATCGGATGTATCCTTGCATTCGGAATGCAATCAACTGGCGCTGTGACACTTACGATGGTTATGCTCAGCTGCGGATGGATCAATTTCGACCTTGCTGCAGCTATGGTGCTCGGTGAGAACATCGGAACCACGATCTCCGCAAACATGGCTGCCACAGATGCAAATATACAAGCAAAAAGAGCAGCATTGGTACATACATTCTTCAATGTTTTCGGCGCCGTGCTTGCACTTATCGCATTCAAACCGCTGATTGGCCTTGTCGGCTGCATAACGACAGCATTGGGAATAGCTCCCGGCATTTGGGCGGGAGTCTTCGGAATAGCGCTTTTCCATACGCTCTTCAACCTGTTCGACACCTGCATCCTCGCCTGGTTCACTAAATTCATCGAGAAACTTGTCACCAAATGCGTCCAGGAATCTGACAGCGAAACAAATGAATACAGCAATCTAATTTACATCACCTCCCGCAACTTCGGCACACCTGCAATTGCTATTTCACAGGCATTCAAAGAGGTCGTACACTTCGCTGAAATACTCAGAAACGGCTTCGACAATGTGAAAAAGGCTGTTATGGAAAAAGATCCTGACAAATTCGAAGAATACCGAGTGAAACTTGTGCACCTGGAGGAACTGTCCGACAAACTCGAATATGAAATCGCAGGTTTCCTGAGCAATGTCTCCACAGGCAATCTCACAGAAGAAGAAGCAGAGCAGGTCAAAGTGCTCTACCGCGTCATAGGCGAGCTCGAAAGCCTCGGCGACAGTGGAGAAAACATAAGCAGGATATTGGAAAGAGAACGCGTGCATAACAGAAAATTTGATGACGACTCCATATCCAAGATACTCACATTGAGTTCTAAAGTCGAAAAAGGCTATGACGTAATGGTTGAGAATCTGAAAAACGCTACGACTCTGGAAGGAGTCAAAGACATTTCCAATGCCTATGCATCAGAAGATGACATCAACGAAACTCGCAACAAGCTGAGAGAAGAAGGCATTCTGCAGATAGAGCACCACACTGGAAACTATCAGTCTCTCAACTATTTTCTCGATATGATAGCAGAACTGGAGGCAATGGGAGACTTTATGATAAATGTATCACAAGCCATCGTTAGAAACGACAATTGAAATGGGACGTAAAAAACTCGACCTCATACTTGAAAATGTTAAGATAGAAGCTGTTGCTGCAGAAGGAAAATCACTTGCCCACGTGGATGGGACAGTGGTTTTCGTAGAATTCGCAGTTCCGGGAGACATTGTCAATGTCAAGGTAACAAAAAAGAAAAAGAACTATATGGAAGGTTTCATTCTCGAGATAGTGAAACCTTCCGAGGACAGGCTTCAGCCTTTCTGCGAGCACTTCGGAATATGCGGAGGATGCCGCTGGCAACCATTGCCTTACGATATGCAGTTGAAAGCCAAACAGCAGCAAGTCTGGGACCAGCTGGTCCGCATCGGACATCTGGAAATTCCGGACATCTCCCCTATCCTGCCGTCAGACAAGACCAAATACTACAGGAACAAACTCGAATTCACATTCTCGAACAAAAGATGGATCTACAACAATGAAGATCCGGACAGCCTCACTGACGAGGAGCGTCTGGGACTAGGCTTCCATGTAGGCAAATTCTTCGATAAAGTATTGGATATCAAGCATTGCAGCCTGCAGCCTGAGCCTTCAAATGAGATCAGGCTTTTCATCAGGGAATACGCCGTCACTCATAACCTCGAGTTCTACAACATCCGGGAAAATACTGGTTTCCTGAGAAATATCATTGTCCGAAACAATCAAGTCGGCGACGTAATGCTCACAGTTTGTTTCGCTTACGACGACCAGGACAAGATTGTCCCGATGCTGGATGCCATTGCAGCAGAATTTCCGCAAATCAAGTCGCTGCATTACGTGATAAACGAAAAGCTCAATGACTCGATTTCCGATTTGGACTGCATATTATATAAAGGTGAAGACGCCATCTGGGAGACCATGGGCAAATTGAAATTCAAGATTGGTCCCAAATCATTCTACCAGACGAACAGCGAACAAGCATACAAACTGTATTCAGTAGCCAAGGAATTTGCAGCATTGACAGGTAATGAGGTCGTATATGACCTCTATACCGGCACTGGAACGATCGCCCAGTTCATTTCGGACAAAGCATCCAAAGTGATTGGTATCGAATATGTTAAAGAAGCCATCGAGGACGCGCGGATAAATGCGGAGGCTAACGGAATCACCAACTGCACATTCTTCGACGGCGACATGAAAGATATCCTGACAGCCGATTTCATAAAAGAGCACGGCAAGCCGGAAGTGATGATTATCGACCCGCCAAGAGCCGGAATGCATCCGGATGTAGTAAAAGTCATTATGGAGGCCGCTCCTGAACGCATCGTATATGTCAGCTGCAATCCTGCCTCACAGGCAAGGGATCTGGCAATGATGTCTCCTATGTACGAGATTACTGCTGTGCAGCCGGTAGATATGTTCCCTCATACGATGCACGTGGAGAACGTATGCGCATTGAAACTAAAAGACAACGAAGAATAATTTTAAGGTAACATGCTGATAGAGTGTTTATTGCTAATAGTCGGACTTGCACTTGTGGTTCTCGGTGCAGACTTTCTGGTAGATGGAGCATCATCCATTGCCAAGAAGTTTGGAGTCAGCGACTTCGTCATAGGACTTACGATAGTCGGAATGGGCACATCAGCACCTGAGATGGTAGTCAGTTTCATCGGTGCCCTTCAGGGAAACGGAGATATCGCAATCGGCAATGTAGTAGGCTCGAATATTTTCAATGTCTTCATGATATTGGGAGCTACAGCATTGATTTTGCCGATGAACATTACTCCGATGAACAGGAAAAAGGATATACCTCTGAACATAGCCATAACATTGATATTTATCGCTTTAGGAATGAGTCGTACCCTTTTCGGCATCGGAGATGACGTGCTTGGCAGACTGGATGGAGCGATTCTCCTCGTGCTGTTTGCCGCGTACATTTATATGTGCTTCCGTTTCGACACGGCAAATCAGACAGAAACCAATGAAAATGAAAAGGTTATAAAACCGGCATTGGCAGCAGTGCTGATAGTTGCCGGACTTGCGGGACTTGTTTTCGGCGGTAGAATGTTTGTCAATTCAGCTACATCAATAGCCAAGATGCTCAATGTCAGCGACAAACTCATTGCCATCACGATTCTTGCCGGTGGCACGTCAATGCCTGAACTTGTGACCTGCATCGTAGCCGCATTCAAGAAAAAGGGACAGCTTGCTCTTGGCAACATTTTGGGCTCCAATGTGTTCAACATTCTACTGATTCTTGGAGGCTCCGCATTGTTGCATCCGCTCTCCATGGCAGGCATGAGTTATGTGGACTTGGGCGCCCTGCTGCTCAGTTCACTCGTGATATGGGCAAGTATCCATACAAACAAGAAGAACCAGCTGGACCGGGCTGACGGCCTGCTCCTACTGATTTTAGAAGCTGCATACATGACATTCCTGATAATCAAGAAATAAATCTAAACCAATATGTTCAAGCCAATCGATTATAAGTTGATCAATGTATCAAACGGTCGAATTTTCGATGATGAGGGCTGGTCTCTTGCCGACCCGGAAGCAACTGCTCCTTCACTTGTAAGAGCTGTTTACAATAACACCAAATTCACCCCGAGAGATGACCTCAAAGGGCTTTACAGATACGCAGAATGGCTTCCAGTGCGTAAAACTCTCAGACATTCGCACGCACCTGTAACGTATAAGAGCAAGGGTTTGGCCAATATGTTAGGCCTTGAGAATCTTTACATTACATTCTCAGGTTATTGCCCTCGCCTCGGCGCCAGAATGGAAACCTGCTCGTTCAAAGAGACTGAGGCCTATTCCGTATGCGCAAGACTTCCCAAGAACAACAAGAGAATCCTGGTTGTCCAGTCTGCCGGAAACACAGCAAGAGCATTTGCCAAAGTATGCTCTGACAACAACATTCCTATCGTCATCTGCATTCCTTATGACAATATAAGCGACCTCTGGTTCAGGAAGAAGCTGTCCTCATGCGTAAAGATAGTCGCAACCCCTACAGGCACAGACTATTATGACGCCATCGCATTGGGAGACAAACTCTGCAAGGATCCGAGATATATGGCTGAAGGCGGTGCCAAGAACGTGGCCAGAAGAGACGGTATGGGAACCACAGTACTGTCAGCCGTGGAAGTGATTGGCCGTATTCCTGATGCATATTTCCAGGCTGTAGGTAGCGGCACTGGCGCTATTGCCGCTTGGGAAAACGCAGAGAGGCTTGCTGCCGACGGCAGATTCGGCACGAACAATATGAGAGTCTATGCCAGCCAGAACGCTCCGTTCACTATCATGTATGACTCTTGGAAGAATCACAGCCGCGAACTCGTATCGATGACTCCTGAAGAGTCCAGGAGCAAGGCGGAAGTCATTCTCGGAAAGGTTCTCTCCAACAGAAAACCTCCATACAGCATAGCAGGTGGCCTGTTCGACGTGCTGGAGAAATCAGGCGGCGACATGTTCAAAGTCAGCAACGATGAGATTGTTTCATGGGTTGTACGTTATTACAGCGCAGAAGGATATGACATTTTCCCTGCCTCAGCATGTGCGGTGGCCAGTCTGAAACAGGCAATCGACTGCGGTACCGTGAAGAAGGATGAAACCATTATGCTCAATGTGACAGGGGGCGGTATGCTGAGCGCTACGAGAAAAGGGTTCATACTCAAGGAACCGGATCTGGTTCTGAGCCCGGAACTGCCTGCAGAAGAAATAATTGCAGCAATCGACAAATTGTTCTGATAGATGATTCTACAAATTCCGCAAATAACTTCGCAGCTGGATACCGCAAAGTTCAATCCGGACTCCGCGAAAGTTGCATTGAGCAATATGGCTAAAGAACTGACCACCAACCCTGATCAGTTCTTCCAGAGCCTTATCCACGATGCCATCACATTCGGATTCAAGGTGCTGGCCGCCATTGCAATATACGCAGTCGGTCTCTGGATCATAAAGCGGGTAAAGGTACTGCTCCGAAGGATATTCGAACGCAAGCATACAGAAAAGACACTTGCATCGTTCGTCACCAGTCTTATCACCATCACATTGACAGTGCTGCTCGTCATCATCACGATAGGCACATTAGGAGTGAACACGACTTCCCTTGCGGCCCTGCTCGCTGCAGGCGGTATGGCGATAGGTATGGCGCTGAGCGGAACAGTGCAGAATTTCGCCGGAGGCATTATGATATTGATGTTCAAGCCGTTCAAGGCTGGAGACTATATCAATGCTTTAGGTTTCTCCGGTATTGTGACAGAAGTGAATATCTTCAGCACCAAGCTAAGGACATTCAACAATGAAACCGTTGTCCTGCCTAACGGTGCGCTTTCAAACGGAAACATAAAGAACTTCTTCGAGAGAAATGTGAACCGTTGCGAATGGTTTGTTAATCTCGACTACAGCACGGACAATGCCAAGGCTAAGGAAGTCCTGATGAATATCCTGAAATCCGACAAGCGTATCCTTGACGGGACGACACCAGGCTCCGCTGCCCCTTTCGTAGCACTTAATTCGATGAAAGACAGCAGCATAGAATACGTAATGAAAGGCTGGGTCAATGCTGAGGACTACTGGAATGTGATGTATGACATAAACGAGGCCATATTCACGGAGATTCCCAAGAGCGGTCTAAGTTTCCCGTTCCCTCAGATGGATGTGCATATAAAAAATCAGTAGCCGGTTTCGACTACTGATTTTTTATATATGTTCCGCACTTTCTGTTACTGCTGGGAAGCAGCGGCACGTTCTATCAAAAGATTCTCAAGACTGACTACAGGATTCGCATATATCCTCAGGAATATGTCTCTCAAATCAGCCCTGCACAGAGACTGCTCCACCTTATCGAGCTGATGCTCAACGTAATCCGTAAACTGAGCAACATCTTCCGGAGTATATTTGTCACGGTATTTGAAAGTGTGGTTCACCATATCATAACCGATATAGTTGGTCTTCCACAACTTGTAACCCTCTATAATCCTGACGTCAACTGCATGTCTGATCGCCTGATAGCGGTCATTCTTGTTACAGCATGACGCAGCCTCGATCTCATCATGAGTGAGCGGCGATCCGATATTCAGATGGATATTGCCTTTCTGCTGCTCGATTCCGGTCATAATGCTTATGAGATCCTCACGGGAGCCCTTGACATATTTCTGTGTCCGTGAAATCAGGCGTTCACGAGCCTTGAGGATATCGCACGGCTCATATTCGTATGAAATACTGAGCGGAACAATGTTAAGTTCCTCAAAATTCGTAGTGAAATCAGCAGTACCGCTCATATCCAGCATCTTGAGCAGGCCCTGCTCAGTAGTGTCGATACCGTCCTTGGCCCTACCTTCACGCTGGGCAATCCAGATGGAACTGCGGCCAGAGGTGATGCACTCTCTGATATATTTCGAAAGGACCTGTGACGAAAGATAGAGCTGTCGCGCATTGATTCCGCGAATGACCTTGATCATCCTGTTCGAGCGGATGAGATATTCTATGTACTTGTTGGTCAACAGGTTGCTTCCCACTGCTATCTCAGTCATAGGAATCGCATTGCGGTAAAGCACCACCTGAGTTATCGCAGGGTCAAGAATAATGTCGCGGTGATTGGACATCGCCAGGAACTTGCCGTTGATTTTCTTGAGATTCCCGATACCGTCATATGAGAAATTGTGCGCAGTCGTGGACAGAACCCATTCTACAGCCTTGTTCATTACAAGAATCTGGAACTCGTCAATGCTCTTTACGCTCTTTAGTATTTTTCTGAGGAATTCAGGCTCTTTGTCCGGAAATATAGCTTTAGACACTTCCACAACAGCGGGATGATCTGCAAGTTTACCAAGCGCCTCTACCGCTTCCGCATCCGTATAAGGACTGATGTCGGTGAATTCATTCAATTCTTCACTCATAATCTTTAAAAATTGGTTTAGGATATCATACATTCGCGGATATCTCCACAAAATGCAGTATCAAGGGACAAAACTAATAAAAACCACGTGAATATGCAAAAAGTTCTATTCCAAAGGCTGCTCCAAAAGTAATATTATTGATTTCAAATAGGTGATTTTGTCGGCAGAATTGTTTTATATTTGTAAGAAATAATGCGACTGCATAGCACTGGACCAATGAAATTCAAGAACACTATCATGCGTATCGGACGCTCGATGAGCGCCATGGTAATGCCAAACATAGGAGCCTTCATAGCCTGGGGACTCATCACAGCCCTCTTTATCCCTGACGGATGGCTGCCCAACGACAACCTGGCAAAGCTCGTTTCACCTGCATTGACCTATCTCCTTCCGATTCTTATCGCCTATACGGCGGGCAAGAACATCGCTGGCGACAGAGGCGGAGTAACCGGGGCGATAGCGACAATCGGCGTAATCGCGGGCAGCGACATTCCGATGTTCATAGGCGCGATGATTATGGGGCCGGCTGGCGGTTTGGCCATAAAGGAGTTCGACAAGCTGTCCAAAGGACGCGTCAGGAGCGGCTTCGAGATGCTGGTGAACAACTTTTCGGTCGGCATTATCGGTATGCTTCTCGCCATCGCCGGCTTCCTTGTAGTGGGCAATGCGATAAGTTCCCTCACAGGACTGGTCAGCCGCGCCGCAGAAGCATTGATCGCACATAAAATGCTGCCGCTGATATCGTTAGTGGTAGAGCCGGCCAAGATCCTGTTTCTGAACAATGCCATAAATCACGGGATTTTCTCACCCATCGGAATCGAACAGGTACACGAAATCGGGCAATCGGTGATGTTCCTGATCGAAGCAAATCCCGGTGCGGGACTGGGTATGCTGCTTGCGTACTGGGCTGTCGGCAAAGGCAGTTCCAAGACATCGGCACCAGGAGCGGCCATCATACATTTCTTCGGAGGAATCCACGAAATCTATTTCCCGTATGTACTCGCAAACCCTCTACTGCTGATATCAATGATTGCCGGCAGTTCCGCGAGCCTCCTGTTTTTCAGCATATTCGGCGGCGGACTGGTAGCACCGGCATCACCCGGAAGCATAATTTCCGTGCTGGCGATGGCGCCTAAAGGCCAGACACTCATCGTATTGGCCGGAGTTCTGATTGCCGCTGGAGTCTCGTTCGCCGTCTCGCTCCCACTCATAAAGGGACGCAAGGCCAATGCCACTGACAATCAGGTCAATGCAGATGTAAGCATATCCAAATCCGGCACAAGACAGCGCATAAAGTTCGCCTGCGACGCAGGTATGGGCTCAAGCGCTCTCGGGGCTACAAGGTTCCGTAAAAGAGCCGCGTACGAAAACATTGACGCGGATATCAGCAACTGCGCCATCGAAGATATTCCTGCGGATACCGACATTGTGGTCTGTCAGAACCATTTGAAAGACAGGGCATTGGAAAAAGTGGAAAAGAACAGTGCAGAAGGCGGAAAAAAGACAGTCGTAATAGGAATTGAGAACTTCATGGATGATCCGGCACTGGACAGGCTCCTGGAATCGCTTAAAGGCGGCAACCATGAAGTGCTTGCCAAAGACAACATCCTTACCGGACTCAAGACCGAAAGCAAAGATGACGCAATACTTCGCGCAGGGCATCTTCTCGAGCAGAAAGGATATGTCATGAAAGGATATGCGGAGGCAATGCTGAAACGAGAAAACGAGTCCACGACCTATATGGGCATGGGAATTGCCATTCCTCACGGCACGGATGAGGCCAAAAAGGACATCATCCGTTCAGGAATCGTCATTCTTCAATATCCTGAAGGAGTGGATTTCGGGGATGAAAAAGCATATCTGATCGCAGGAATTGCAGGCAAAGGCGATGAACATATAGAGATTTTGGCATCGCTCGGCGAGACATTTGAAGACGAGGACAAACTTAAGACCCTGATGTCTGCAGAAGATCCGAATACAATTTATAACATATTGAACAACAATGAATAGCGTAAAAGTAACTGTAACTGCGGAGAACGGCATCCATGCACGTCCTGCAACTGAACTCATCAAACTCATCAAGGAGTCCGCTCCGACAAAAGTAACATTGAAGGCCAATGGAAAATCCACCTCGGGAACGAGTATGATTTCGCTTCTTACTCTCGGCCTCAAGAAAGGAACGGAACTGGAGATCATTACTGAGGGCGACAATGAAACTGCTGTGGCAGAACGCATTGCAACATTTGTACAGGAACTCAAGTAACATGAAAATCCTTACATCACCGGCAAAGTCCAGAGGATTATGTGCAGGGAATGCATTCATTCTGCATAGAAGCAAACTCGAGAGCACTGAAACAATGGATATCGACGAGAGCTTTACAAGGCTTTCGGAAGAACTTCGGCATCTCGCTGAAAAAGACAGCATCTTCGAAGCACATGCGGAAATTGCAGAAGATCCGATGCTGCGGGAAGCCATTGACGCTGCCATAAGCGCAGGATTATCCGTCATGGAGGCGACAGACAAGGCATGCGGAGATATCTGTGCAATGTTCGACGAACTGGATGACGAATACCTGCAGGCGAGAAAAGATGATGTCAAGGATGTTGTCGCAAGACTTAAACGGATACTTGCAGGAGAAACGGAGAGGATGCTGCAACTTCCTGATTATGAACATATAATCTTAGTAGCAGAAGAATTCTACCCTTCAGATTTGGAAGACCTGGACTTATCCCGTATAACGGGAATGGTGTCGGAAAAAGGCAGCACCACAAGCCACGTCTGCATTATCGCCCAAACCAAAGGGATTCCAGTCCTGACAGGCGTATGCAGCTGCACGACAGAAATTTCTGACGGAGAACGCACTATCATCGATGCTGAAAACAGTCAGGTAATCATCTCGCCTGACGATGCTGCCGAGACTGCATTCCAGACGAGGATGGAGGCAAGACTGACGGCAGAAAGCACTGTAAGCCAGATAAATAGAGAATATCCAGGAGTCAAGGTCTATGCCAATGCAGGCAGTATTGAAGATGTACGCAATGCCATTGGAAAAGGAGCTGAGGGCATTGGCCTGTTCCGCAGTGAATTCCTGTTCATGGAAAGCAAAGACGGATTTCCGGATGAGCAGACACAGTTCGACGCATACCGCGAGGCGGCTGAAATCTGTGCAGGCAAGACATTGACCATAAGGACATTGGACATAGGCGGAGACAAACACCTGCCGTACTTTCATATGGACCATGAGGACAATCCGTTTCTCGGGCTCCGTGCTATAAGGCTGTGTCTGCACAAACCAGAGATTTTCAAGACTCAGCTGAGGGCCATCCTACGGGCATCCGCCTACGGTAATGTCCGCGTCATGTTCCCGATGCTCAGCACGTTAGAAGAATGGTGCGGGGCCATTTCGATACTGGATGAATGTAAAAAGGAACTCACCGCCGAGAAAATCAAGTTCAATGCGGACATTCAGTCCGGAATGATGGTAGAAACTCCAGCAGCAGTGCTTATGGCCAAAGAATTCGCATCCAGGGCCGGATTCTTCAGCATCGGCACCAATGATTTGACGCAGTACATTATGGCATCTGACAGGGGAAACAGCGCAGTGTCCTACCTGTACAGATACGATGACCCAGCAGTGCTGTCCGCCATCAGCATTGTCTCTAAAGCTGCTGAAGAAGCCGGGATAGAAGCAGCCGTGTGCGGAGAAATGGCCTCAGACAAAAATTTTATGCCCACACTGTGCAGCATGGGCATCAAAGAACTAAGTCTGAACATTTCAGCATTATAAATCACTGGGCATTAACAGTTTCTGAACAGCAGTGAACTGTCCCCATAGCTCAGGAAGCGGAAATCGTGGGACAGCGCGTAATCGTAAATTGTACGCCAGTCTCCACCCACAAAAGCGGACACAAGCAGGATCAATGTACTCTCAGGCTGATGGAAATTCGTCACCAGGACATCCACAAGACGGAATTTGAATCCTGGGACGATGATGATGCGCGTCCCGACCTTGAGTTCTGTCAATGAATTGTCTTCCAAGTATTTGACAAGTGCCGCAATGGCTTCCCGGGTGGTCGGTTCATACTCACGAGTGTAAGGAGCCCACTGCTCCACATCCTCCGGATGACCTTTTTCAATACAGTTCACGCCCGCATAGTACAGGGATTCAAGCGTCCTTACAGAAGTGGTTCCGACAGCAATAATCTTTTTTCCTGATTCCAGAATGTCCTTAAGGAAGTCCAGGGACATGACAAACGGCTCACGATGCATTGAATGTTTGGAAACTTCCGAATCCTTTACTGGGAGGAATGTACCGGCACCTACGTGCAGACACACTGTTTCCATGTCAATGCCTCTGGCCTTGATCTCCTCAAGGACTTTCTCCGTAAAATGAAGACCTGCCGTAGGAGCTGCCACAGAGCCTCTGATCTTGGCATAAAGCGTCTGATAACGTTCCACGTCCAAAGCCTCGCTTTCCCGGTTCAGATATGGTGGGATAGGGATTGTTCCGCAGATCTCAAGCACACGGGAGAATGGATGGCCGCCGTCCCAGCTGAAGCGTACAATGCCGGTTTCGCCTTCTCTTGAGACCAGTTCTGCATGCATGTTCAATGCCGTAACAGCCTCATCTTCCTGAGGGTTATAGAGCGAAAGTACATCACCTTTCCATTTCTTGGCATTGCCGATCACGCATTTCCAAGAGCAGGATTCAACTGAGGCAAATGAGATGTTGTATTCCTCAGGTTTTATCGGCTGCAAGCAGAAAATCTCGATTCTGGCTCCGGTAGGTCGTACAAAATGCAGACGAGCAGGAACGACTTTAGTGTCGTTGAATACCATTATGGCATTGTCAGGAAGCAGACCGGGAATGTCACGGAAGACATATTCTGAGACCTTTCCGTTCTCGTATCTCAATAATTTGGAAGAATCACGCTCTGACAGGGGATATTTGGCAATCCTTTCATCTGGCAGCGGATAGTTATAATCTTCTATTCTCAGTTCAGGTATCATATTCAATGTATTTTCTTATGTACGATTGCAGACATGATGTCTTTCATCGTTTGCGGCTGCAAAATTACGCATAGATTAAGAATATCGGAAGAACTTTTGAAAATTCTGTGAATTTGACAATGTCAAGGAGTTTACCATTTGTGTATTCGCCCCGTTTATAAAATTAACTTTAACCCCGTTACATTATCGTCACTTTTGTTAATTGTTGTAAATTTAACATAAGTTAACGATATAATGTGTTCGTATTTGTAAATTTTAATCAATGTAATATAAGCATTTTTTATAACATATCTTTAATGACGCTATATTATTGATATTCTGAGTTTTATATTAAGTTACTTTAACTATTGATTTACCTATTTGGTGTAAATTCCTGCTCTGAGTGGCATAAAATAGAGGTGCGGGGATTGTATTTAAATGTTTATCCGCTGAAACCTAAGTATTTACGTCTAATTACATAAAGTTATTTTTAGGGTATCTTTACCGTATGTCTGTTTACAAGTTACACTTGTGTATAGGATAACCAAATGTAAACACTTGTTTTTTACATTTATTCGTATTACTTTTGTAACTACAACGTTTAGAAATATGAACAGCAGATTAGAACAATTTCTTGCTGCGGAGAACATCTCCCAGTCTCAGTTTGCCGACACTATCAATGTGGCAAGAGCAAGTGTGTCCCATATATTGGCAGGAAGGAACAAACCCGGCTGGGATTTTCTGAACAGTATGATGGAGCACTACCCTAACCTTAACATTGAATGGCTAATGAACGGCAAAGGCAAGATGTACAAGACCATGATGGTCGAGAAGCCACAAGCTGCCCCGACTCCGGAAGCGAATCCTGCTCCTGATCTGTTTTCACAGCCCGTAGTACAGGAAATGCCTGTCCAGACGCCGCGAGAATCCAATATTGCCCGTACATCTGCAGGGCGTGAAACGAATATTGAAGCCACGAAGAGTCAGGACTCCCCTGCCGGCCCTATTCAAGTAATTGATAATCAGCGTAAAATATCGAAAATTGTAGTGTTTTACGATGACAATACTTTCATTGAAATAAAGTAAAAGGACATATTTTTCAGTATGGATTGACAAGAAGGCAAGATTCTGAGTATCTTTGCAGTCGTAAAATTCATATCCAGTATGTACAAGTCCATCATCCGACCGATTCTATTCAAATTCAATCCTGAGACGGCTCATCAGTTCACATTGAACAGTCTCAAGGTATTGGGAAAGATTCCTTTCGTGCGCAGCATCATCAGACTGATCTACAAACGGGAACACCCTGCATTGGCCAAGGAAGTCTTCGGCATCAAGTTTCCGAATCCAGTAGGACTTGCAGGTGGTCTGGACAAGAACGGCGAATGTTATAACGAGTTGTCTGACTTTGGTTTCGGTTTCGTCGAAATAGGTTCATTGACAGTAAAGCCGCAGCCGGGAAATCCTAAGCCGAGACTGTTCAGGGTTATCAAGGACAGGGCTATCATCAATCGTATGGGCATCAACAACAAGGGCATTGCCAATGCGATAGCAAATCTTAACAAGGAGCATCCGGAGGTGATAATCGCGGGTAACATTGCACCGAATTCAGCATCTCAGGGAGAGCAGGTCGCAGAAGATTACAAAGCAGCTTTTTCCCTTCTGTACGACTTCGTGGATATGTTTGTGGTCAATATCTCCTGCCCTAATGTAGTAGGCCTTACAAGCCTCCAGGACACATCAGCGCTGTCCGACTTCATGGACAACATCCTGAACATGAGGACAGGACTTGACGTGTATAAGCCTATTTTGCTGAAATTGTCTCCGGATCTGACTCATACTCAGATAGATGAGATTCTGGATTATGCCATGCTTTCAGGCATTGACGGTATAGTGGCAGGCAATACCACGAGGAAGCGCGACGGCCTTACGATTCCACAAGAGAAGATAGACGAAATCGGCAACGGAGGCATGTCCGGCGCCCCGATTTACGAAAGAAATCTCGAAATGGTCAGATATATCTCGAGCAAAACAGGCGGAAAATTGCCTGTAATCGGTGTGGGCGGCATCATGTCGCCGGAACAGGCTCAGGAAATGCTTGATGCAGGAGCTTCACTGGTAGAGATCTACAGCGGCTTCATCTATGAGGGGCCGGCACTGGTTGAGAGAATACTTAAGAAATTGGATTCCAATAATTTGTAAAGCAATGACAGAGGCAAGTATCTGCACAATCGGGGACGAGATTCTGATCGGCCAGATTGTGGACACGAATTCAAGCGGAATAGCTGTGGCGCTTAATGCTATAGGATTGAAAGTCACGCAGATGAGATCAATAGGTGATGTTCACGACGTGATCGTTTCTGCACTGGACGAAGAACTCAGGACTCATGAAGTTGTGATATGCACAGGCGGACTCGGACCGACCAAAGATGATATCACAAAAGCTGCACTGGCAGAACTTTCCGGCAGCGGGAGCTATGTCATAAATGAGGCTCAGTCATTGATTATGAGGAACATACTTCATTCCCGCGGTCTCGACATACTGGATACGAACGTGGCTCAGGCAAGCGTCCCGGACAAATGTGAAGTTATCCCCAACCGCTACGGAACGGCTCCTATTATGGTATTCCGTTTCCCTGAGTCAAGATATGGCCATCCGGCAGTACTGTATTCGATGCCTGGCGTTCCGTTCGAGACAATGAATATGCTTCCTGACGTGATAAACGATATTCGTGCACATTTCGGTCTGACTGCCATATATCACAGAAGCATAATGACTTACTCCTTGGCGGAGTCGGCACTTGCAAAGAAAATCGAGGCTTGGGAAGACTCACTGCCTTCTGACATGCATCTCGCTTACCTTCCTAATCCACTCACAGGCGTCAGATTAAGGCTCTCCATCTATGGTGGAGACAAGGATGAGGAAGAAGCCCGCATTTCCGAGCGTTTTGAGGCATTGAAAGCGATTCTTGGGGATGTTATCTACTCCGACTGCGATGATACGCTTGAACACGCCTTGGGAGAGATTCTGAAAGCGCACCATAAGACATTGAGTGCTGCCGAGTCCTGCACCGGCGGTGAGATCTCGCATCTGATCACTACAGTTCCGGGCTCTTCTGAATATTATCTTGGTTCCGTGACTTCATACGCCATCCCGGTAAAGGAAAAAGTGCTTGGCGTCCCGGCTGAGATTATTGAAAGGCATGGCGTGGTAAGCAGCGAGGTGGCAGCTGCCATGGCTGACGGAGTACGCAAACTTCTCGGCTCTGACTATGCTGTTTCCACCACAGGTCTTGCCGGCCCTGGAGGAGGTGACGGTGTAAACCCTGACGGCACGGTCTGGGTAGGTGTAAGCACTGCTTCCGGAGTTACAAAAACGAAGAAATTCAATTACAAAAATGACCGTAAGCGGAACATCGAGCGTTTTGCCGCGTCAGCATTGTATTTTCTGTTAACTGTTGTAAAGGCAGACCTATCTATTTAATAATCAATGAATGTAACAATGATGTTTTAGATGAAAACATTTTTGTTACATTCATTTTTGTTAATAAATTGCTGGTATTTAGCCCTCAGATACGGATCTTATGTCCCTCATGACACGCAAGAAATTGGCTCCGGCAACCTTTTCGATGTCATTTTCAGAGTAGCCCCGTTTTCTCATTTCGTCGAAGATTACCGGCATCTTGGAGACGTCTTCCAACCCTTCCGGAGTCACATTGATTCCGTCAAAATCGGAGCCGATTCCGACATGGTCAATTCCGGCTACACTTACCGCATGGTCGATATGATCGACAACCGTCTTGTAGGACGGGCGCTTCAGCATTGACAATTTCTTCTGGACTTCCACCCAAGCACGATATTTTTCAGGTGACGCCGGATCTTGTATGAACTGTGCTTCCACAGCGTCGGCTATCGGATCCAATCCGGATTTCTCCAGTTCAATGCCGAAATCATCAGACAAGAACAACGGATAGAAGTTTATCTGTATGACGCCATCAACCGCGGCAATCGCCTTCAGCATTTCGTCAGACATGTTTCTACGGTGACTTGCCAATGCCCTGCAGCATGAATGAGTCGAAACGACAGGTGCCTTGGAACGGCGCACACAATCGAAGAACGTGGAATCAGAGGCATGTGCCAGATCTATAATCATTCCGAGCCGGTTCATTTCAGCCACGACCTTTCTTCCGAACGGACTCAGACCGCCCCATCTTTTTCCCTGAGCCGCAGAGTCACATATCTGGTTGTCAGTATTATGTGTCAATGTGAGATAACGTACTCCCATACGATAGAACTGCCTGAGCAAAGCCAGACTCTCCTGTATAGGCAAACCGTTTTCCATGCCGATAAAGATGGAGGTCTTGCCGGCAGCCTTGTTCTTCAGAGCATCTTCAGGTGAATATGCCATTGCGGCCATGTCCGGGGCGGCCGCTACAGCATCATTGACACCGGAGAGCATTTCCAAAGCATACCTTGTGGCAGCATCTGGCGCCATCGTGCCAGGTGTGAACAATGCGAAAAAGGAAGCGTCCACTCCCCCTCGCGCCAATTTCGGAAAATCCACATGCGCATACGGGTTGTCGATGCCCAGATTTCTCAACCTCATTATCTGTGATGGCGTATCACAGTGGGAATCAAGTACGAACATATATTACTCAAGTTTAGCCAATCTTCTATCCTTCAATGCTTTCCGAGAGTTCTGCCCACTCCTCGGTCTTGGCATCCAAGTCTCTTTTGTCTTCCAGATACGTTCTGGTCAGTTCCATCACATCATCATCAGCTCCCGGAGATGACAGCACTGCCTCTATTTTCTTCATGCTTTCCTCAAGTTTTGCAATCTCCTTTTCCAGGAAAGCTATGCGGTTACGCACCTTACGTTCCTCTTTGGAGACGGTTTTTCGTGCCACAAAATCTTTCTTTCCCTCTGAAACTTCCTGTACCACAGGCTTTTCCTCTGGTTTGAACCTCCGTTCAAGTTCTTGGAGAGTTTCTATTCTGCGCTCATCCAGGAAGTCCTGAATTCCACCCAGATGCTCCTTGACACGACCGTCCCTGAATTCGTACAGCTTGTCCACAAGGCCATCCAGGAAGTCCCTGTCGTGCGAAACGATTACCAATGTGCCGTCAAAATTCTTCAGAGCCTGTTTCAGCACATCCTTTGAGCGGATGTCCATGTGGTTTGTAGGCTCATCGAGCGCCAGCAGGTTATACGGCTGAAGCATCAGCTTCGCCATTCCAAGACGTGCCCTCTCGCCACCGCTCAGAATCGCCACTTTCTTGTCAATGTCCTCTCCCTTGAAAAGGAAAGCGGCAAGGATATCTCTCAGTTTGGTGCGGATGTCACCGGAAGCAATGCTTTCGAGCGTTTCCAGTACAGTAAGACTCTTGTCGAGCACATCCTCCTGATTCTGAGCAAAATAGCCCACATTGACATTATGCCCGACACGGGCTTCACCAGATATTGGCTCCAATTCCCCCATTATGACTCGCATCAATGTGGTCTTTCCTTCACCGTTCCTGCCCACAAGCGCGACCTTCTCGCCTCGTCTGATTTCTATTTCAGCATTCTTGAACACGACTTTCTGTGGATAACCTACAGTCAGGTCCGTTCCTTTGAACACCACATCTCCAGAACGCGGAGCCGGAGGAAATTTCACCGTCATCGTGGAATTGTCCGTCTCATCGATCTCGATCCGGTCCAGTTTCTCGAGAGCCTTGATTCTGGACTGCACCTGATTCGACTTTGTCGGCTTGTACCTGAACTTGTTTATGAAATCCTCAGTCTTTTCTATCATCTTCTGCTGGTTTTCATAAGCGGCAACCTGCTGCTGAAGACGCTCCTTACGAAGTTCAAGATACTGAGTATAAGGTACTTTGTAATCGTGGATATGTCCCACCATTATCTCGATTGTACGGTTGGTGATATTGTCCAGGAAGCGCCTGTCATGAGATACGAGCAAAACTGAGCCGCGATAAGCCTTCAGATAATCTTCAAGCCATTCGATGGACTCTATATCCAGATGGTTGGTAGGCTCGTCGAGCAGCAGCACGTCCGGTCTGGAGAGAAGGATTTTCGCCAATTCTATACGCATATTCCAGCCCTGACTGAAAGTCTCAGTCTTTCGGCCGAAATCCTCATCCTTGAAACCGAGCCCCAACAATGTCTTCTCTGCCTGGACAGCAGGCGGTTCCGAATGCTCTATCGCCAAAGTATCATTGATCTCATTCATCCTGGAAATCAATGACATATATTCATCTGACTCGTAGTCAGTTCTTTCCGCAAGCTGACTGCCTATCTCGTCAAGCTCATTTTCGAGTGCAGTCATTGACGCAAAAGCCGTCATCGTTTCTTCAATGACGGTCTTTCCCTTGTTATGCTGCATTATCTGCGGCAGATATCCTATCTTTATATGGTTCGGAAGGTCAATGTGCCCTGATGTCGGAGTCTGTTCGCCACATATAAGTTTCATTATCGTGGACTTCCCCGCTCCGTTCTTGCCGACCAGACCGATTTTGTCATTTTCGCTTATATGAAAACTGACATTGTCCAGCAGCACATAACTTCCGTAAGCAACTGTAATACCGTTAATTGATATCATTTCAGAGATTATTATTCAGACTTTCTGACACACGCCAATATGCTCAGTTCGTACAAGAGATAAAGTGGCGCTGCCGCAATCAGCATTGAAAACGGGTCAGCAGGCGTAATTATAGCGGCGATAATAAGAATCGCCACCACCGCATAACTTCGGTATTTGCCCAGGCTTTCCCTTGAAACTATTCCCATTCTGTTCAGCACTGCGATCAGGACAGGAAACTCGAAAACAATTCCGAACAGAAGCACCATTGACGTGAACATCGAGATATATGAGTCGAGCGTGATGGTGTTCTGGACTTCGGAACTGACAGTATAGTTCTGAAAGAAGTTCAATGTAATGGGCAGTATGAGGTAATAGCCGATTACGAGTCCTGCATAAAAAAGAACAGAAGCGAATGAAAACGCCTTCCTGACTGCCGATTTCTCTGCCGGATAAAGTGCCGGAGCTACAAACATCCACACCTCATAACACACATAAGGAAAGGATATTACAAAACCGCAGATAAACGAAACCTTGAGATGGATAAAAAACTGCGCGGAAATGTCAGTATTTATCAGTTGCATCTCAAACGGCAAGTTCAGCCAACTGTAAAGCCAGAAATCAGGCCTTGTCGGCGCGAGAATTACGTCATCGAACAGAAAGCCCTTGAAGCACAAGAGAATCACACTGAAAAACACAATGCAAAGCACTGAGCGGAACAATGTTCCCCTCAGCACGTCAAGGTGATCCCAGAAACTCATTTCATCGCCACTTCCGCCCACTGTTCCAGAATTTATTACTTAGAATCAGTTTTTGACGGTTTGTCGGCATCATTGTCGATGTCGTTGATCTGTTTTTCAACGTCACTCATTCCATCCTTGAAACTTCTTACACCCTTACCCAAACCGCGCATGAGTTCAGGAATTTTCTTTCCACCGAAAAGAAGGAGAATCACCAAAGCGATGATAACTATTTCCCACGGGCCAACTACGCCTAACGGATAAATTGTCATAACTTATTGATTTTAAGAGTAATTATCTATCATTCATTCTGGAGTTTATCATCTCCAGCATTTTTTCAGGGCAAGCTACAGGACGACCGGTTTCCTTGTTCAAGAAACCTAAAACCACCTGACCGCAAGCACACAGCACATTATCCTGATTATAGACAGCCTGCTTGATGACGAGCTTTGCCAACGGCAGCTTGTCGATGGCGGCCGTGCACCTCAGCACGTCCCCCATCTTAGCCGAATGTTTGTATTTGCATTCCACGGATACGACAGGTATCACGATTCCTTCCGCCTCGCATTGTTCTATCGGATATCCGCCTTCCCTTATCATCAGATTTCGCGCGCACTCGAAATAACGGATATAATTTGAATGGTGAACTATTCCCATCTGGTCAGTTTCGTAGTAGCGTACAGGAAAACTGGTCTCAAAGTACATCATAACCTACATTGACTTAAGTGCCTTTAGCTGAGCCTCATAGCTTTCAATCTTCGAAAGCGAGTCAGCCTCTTTCTGGCGTTCTACAGCCACTACTTTTTCAGGTGCATGAGCCGTAAACTTCTCGTTGGAAAGCTTGCGCCTTACAGACTCGAGGAACTTCTTCTGATAGTCAAGTTCAGCTTCAAGCTTGGCGATTTCTTCCTCCACATTGACCTTGCCGGTCAGCGGAACATACATTTCCACCGTCCTGACCATCTGTGAAACGCCTTCAGATGTGTTACCGAAATCTGCAACGACTTCCGCAGAAGATGTATTGGCGAGTTTTGCGACTACAGCAAGCATTTCTGCCGGGAATTCACCCTTGAACATCACCTGAAGTTCTTCTTTAGGTGATATGTTCTTCTGCTGTCTGATTCCTCTGATTGCATTGACAGCTTCTTCAGCAAGTTCGAATGATGAGATAAATGCTTCATCGAATTCTCCTGCTACAGGAGTAGGCTGGAACATTATCGTCTCGCCTTCCTTGCGCTCTGCCATATCCTGCCAGAGTTCCTCCGTGATGAACGGCATCACAGGGTGAATCATCTTGAGAAGAGCCTCGAAGAAGCCTAAAGTTTCCGTATAGGTAACCTTGTCAATCGGCTGTCCGTAAGCAGGTTTGATAAGTTCCAAGTACCATGAGCAGTAGTCGTCCCAGAAGAGTTTGTATATGCTCATCAATGCATCTGAGATTCTGAACTTCGCATAGTGGTCTTCTACTGTAGCAATGGTCTGGCTGAGTTTGTTCCTGAACCATTTTACAGCAATGGCACTTGACTGAGGCTGACCGATTTCTTCTGAAACAGCCCATCCCTTTACAAGTCTGTATGAGTTCCAGATTTTTCCGCAGAAATTACGTCCCTGCTCCACCTGGGATTCATCATAGAATATGTCATTGCCGGCAGAAGCACAGAGAAGCATACCGATTCTCACTGCGTCCGCACCATATTTTGCTATCAGGTCAAGTGGGTCAGGAGAATTGCCCAATGTCTTGGACATCTTCCTGCCGAGCTTGTCCCTCACGATACCGGTAAGATAAACATTGTGGAACGGCTCCGCGTTCATGAATTCGTCTCCGGCCATAATCATTCTTGCAACCCAGAAGAAAAGGATGTCCGGTCCTGTAACGAGGTCATTTGTAGGATAATAGTATGCCAAATCCTTGTTTGCAGCATGTTCCGGATGTCCAGGTTTTTCAGCATCGAACACTGAAATAGGCCAGAGCCATGAAGAGAACCATGTGTCGAGTACATCCTCGTCCTGTCTAAGCTGCTCCGCCGTGATTGAAGGGTCAATCTTCTTCGCAGCCTCAAGTGCAGCTTCAGGTGTAGCCTCGACAACATACTGTCCGTCAGGCAGATAATATGCCGGAATACGTTGCCCCCACCACAACTGACGGCTGATGCACCAGTCGCGGACAGTTTCCATCCAATGTTTGTAGGTGTTTCTGTATTTGTCCGGGATGAGCTTCACGCGGCCGCTTTCCACAGAGTCGAGCGCCATTTCCGCAAGATGTCCCATTTTCAGGAACCACTGGGTAGAAAGCCTCGGCTCGATAACAGCATTGGTCCTTTCTGAATAGCCTACAGGAGAGACATATTCCTCCACTTTCTCGAGGCAACCGGCTTCCTCCAGCATCTTCTGGATTTTCTTGCGGGCCACGAAACGGTCCTCTCCTACAAGAATCTGCGCCTTTTCGTTGAGTTTTCCGTGATCGTCGATGATGTCGATTACAGGAAGATTGTGTCGAAGGCCGATTTCATAGTCATTGACATCGTGAGCCGGAGTCACTTTCAGACAGCCGGTACCGAAGCCGATCTCGACATAAGAGTCCTCGATAACAGGTATTTCTTTATCTATCAATGGAATGAGGACTTTCTTTCCTTTAAGCCAATGATAGCGTTCGTCGTCAGGGTTGATGCTGACTGCAGCATCCGCCATGATGGTCTCAGGACGTGTGGTTGCGACAATTATATATTTGTCCGTGCGGTTTCCGTAACCGTCAGAGATATAGTATCTGAGGTGATAGAAATGGCTCTTGGTCTCCTTGTGCACAACTTCCTCGTCACTGACTGCGGTATGTCCTTCCGGATCCCAGTTTACCATACGCACTCCCCTGTAAATCAATCCTTTTTTATAGAAATACACGAAAGTATTGATGACGGATTCCGTCAAATCCGGATCCATGGTGAATTTGGTACGGTCCCAGTCACAGGATGCTCCGAGTTTGCGGAGCTGGCTGAGGATAATGCCGCCATGTTCTTCTTTCCATTCCCAAGCATATTTGAGGAACTCCTCTCTGGTGAGGTCTTCCTTGTTGATACCCTGAGACTTGAGCCTTGCCACAACCTTGCTTTCTGTCGCAATGGATGCGTGGTCAGTACCTGGTATCCAGCAGGCGTTCTTGCCGTCCATTCTGGCTTTTCTGACAAGCACATCATTGAGCGTATTGTTCAGAACGTGTCCCATATGAAGGATACCTGTCACGTTTGGTGGCGGAATAACTATAGTATATGGTTCTCTTTCATCCGGTTCCGAATGGAAAAACTTGTTCTTGAGCCAATAGGCATACCACTTGTCCTCTACCTGAGACGGATCGTATTTTGCCGACAATTCCATGTTTATAATTTTTCTTTTACAGTAATCGTATAATTACATTATGTTCAAATCATGCAAAGTTAAGAAAAATTAGTAAATTTGTGTTAATTAGAACACTCATGATATGGAAAATAACGAAGACAACAAAATGAGCCTCGAGCTCAGACCGGAAGTTGCAGCCGGAACATACTCGAATCTTGCCATCATTACGCACTCTCACAGTGAATTCATCATTGATTTCGCCAAGATGCTTCCTGGAATGCCGAAGCCGGACATCTGCAGCCGTATAATAATGACTCCGGAGCACGCGAAGAGGCTGCTGGCGGCATTGACTGACAATGTTTCAAAATACGAAAACAATTTCGGACCTATAAGCCTGGAATCACAGCCGTCTCAGCGAGATAAAGGCAACACTTTCAATCTCGGAGATTTTCCTCCGTTCAATAACGGAGCCAAATCATAACGGACATGGATTTTTCCAGGATCAAGGCTTTTGCTTTCGACATTGACGGCGTTTTCACTGACGGAGGAATCCTTTGCGACCTGAACGGGGAACTGTTCCGCACTTTCGGCGCCAAGGATTCTTTCGGCGTAAGAATGGCTGTCCTCCATAAATATCCTGTGGCCATAATAACCGGCGGCAGGTCTGGTTCCATTGTCCAGAGATTCCGCACCTGCGGCCTCATTCCAGAAGACATCTATCTCGGTTCCAGAGACAAGATATTGGATTTCAATCATTTCTGCTCGAAATATTCATTAGGCGCAGATGAGGTGCTGTATGTAGGGGACGACCTTCCGGACATCCCTGTCCTCAGGGCATGCGGAATAGGCGCCTGCCCGTCTGATGCCGTGGATGAGGTCAAGAGCGTTTCCGACTATGTCTCCCCTTTCCCGGGAGGACGCGGATGCGTGCGTGATGTCATTCAGCAGGTTATGAAATCCAGAGGCGACTGGGTTTTCGATGTCGCCGGCTATACCGCCAAGTTTTAACCAGAGTAAATGCAATGAATTCAGGACTTTCTCTTAACGGCCACAGGCTGATTCTGTCAAGCGCTTCGCCGAGGCGCAAGGAACTGCTTGAAGGCTTGGGACTTCGTTTTACGATCGATACAGACACCTCATTTACAGAGCATTACGATAAGGATACGCCTCTCGGCGAGATTCCGGCATTGATGTCGGAAGGCAAGTCTGACGGGTTTCACAGGCCTCTTGAAGATGACGAGATCCTGATCACTTCCGACACGATGGTTTACTGCGAGGATGTGATTATGGGCAAGCCGCACAGCCGTGAGGATGCAATATCAATGCTGAAAAAACTATCCGGAAGGGTTCATCATGTCACCACTGCATTGACATTGAGACGCAACAAGCGTAAAGAGACTGTTTCTGACACGGCATACGTTCATTTCAAAGAACTGACCGACAGTGAGATAGAATACTATGTGGACAATTTCAGGCCTTTCGACAAGGCCGGCGCCTACGGCATCCAGGAATGGATCGGCTATATCGGCATTGACCGCATAGAAGGCTCATTCTTTACCATCATGGGACTCCCGGTTCATCTTGTCTATCAGGAACTTGCCAAATTCCGGCAATAGTAGTTCCCGAAACATCATAAAATATCTGCAGATGGGTGTAAAAACGATTTAGAAACAAGTTAAATAAAAAAGCCCTTTTTGAAGGACCTTTTTAAATCGTTGAGTAATGACGCCTCACGCGCAAAAACTCACACTAACCACATAATTAATAACACTAAAACTAATAACCAACGAGTTGTCAGTGAGAGAACCTCATCATCAACTCGTTTGCAAAGTTACGACTTTATTATTTCGCCGCAAATATTTTCCTATCAATCTTTTACGATATTTCTAACCCAAATCCGCAATCTTTTGGAATACAGTCATATAAAACGCATTCAAAAAAGCAAAAAAAATTACGGCCAAAGTGAAATTCGGCCGTAAAACGTTTATATTCAGACGACTGCAATAGCAGACAGTCTTTGTTATTCCACATAAAGCAGCAGCCCCTTCAGGTACTCCCCTTCCGGATGATAGATATTCACGGAGTGGTCTGCCGGCTGATTGAGTCTGTCAAGAATCCTCACACTACGTCCGCACTGAGCGGCTGCGGAGAACACTGCAAGAGCAAAAGCCTCTTTGTCCACAACCTGGGAGCAGCTGAACGTAAATACAAGACCTCCCGGGGCAACCTTTGAAATAGCCGCAGCATTCAGACGCTGGTATGCTCTCAATGCATTTTTCAATGCACCGCGATGCTTGGCGAACGCAGGCGGATCCACTATCATCAGATCATATTTGTCTGCAGGAATGTCTCTCAGAAAATCCAGAGCGTCAGTGCAATAACTGGTATGGCGTGACGGCTCGAAACCGCCTAAGGCCACGTTCTTGTCCACCAGTGCCATCGCCTTCGCTGAGCTGTCCACAGAATCCACATGAGATGCTCCGGCACCTAAAGCGTAGATTGAGAAACCTCCAGTATAGCAGAACAGGTTCAACACATTACGACCTGAAGCATATCTGCCGACAAGGGATCTGTTCTCTCTCTGGTCCAAGAAAAAGCCTGTCTTCTGGCCTTCTGTCCAGTTCACAATGAACTTGTTTCCGTTTTCGGTCACGACCTGCTCATCGTCACAGAAATCCGCTTTCCTGTAAAGGTATCCGTCCACAAGATCGAGCCCGGCCTTGAACGGAGCCGTACCGGAACTCTTGTCATACACAGCCTTCAGGCTGTCCCCGAATATGGACACCAGAGCATCAGCTATCTGCTTCTTGGCCCTGAACATGCCCACAGAATGCGCCTGCATAACGCAAACCCCATCATACCAATCGATTATAAGTCCAGGAAGCCCGTCACCTTCTCCATGGACAAGCCGGAAACAATTTGTCTGTGCATTGTCGGCCAGTCCGACAGCCTTGCGTACAGCAAAAGCCTTCAACAGCATTGACCTCCAATAATCTTCATTGATTACAGCGCTGTCGAAACTCAAAACCCTTACGGCAATGGAACCGATCTGATAATGTCCTGCTGCAAGAAACTTTCCATCAGAGCCATGTACACTCACCACGTCGCCTTCAGCAGGTTCACCTACCACCTGCGCGATTGCCCCCGAGAACACCCAGGGATGGAATCTCCTCAATGACTCCTCTCTACCTTTTTTCAGTATTATCTTTACCATTGTCCTTATTTTTGTTTTTGTTTCTTCGCTTGTTCCTGTAATAGCGCTTACGCATCCAGTATCGCCTGTTATGTTTCTTCGCCTTGCTCTCTTCCTCTTCCTTTTTCTCCTTTTTCGTCTCAGCCTCTTTCTTTTTCTCCGACTTATGTTCCTCATTGTAAGCAAGTTGAGCCGGCGGAATCATTTCTTCCGGAGTCAGCGGATGCTTTTCCGACTTGAGCAGCGCCTTGTACATCTCCCGGCACACCCAAGCGTCAGTAGCCGCATAAAGCATCTGCGCCTCAGAAAGCACCTCCGCTTCCCAATTGGAGAGCTGCTGAGTCTTGGATATCCTCACGCCGAGAATAATCGCGGACATTTTCTTGACACTTTTGTCCCGAATTCCGTATTCCCATACGATTTTCTGCAGGTCCACAAAGCCACGGGCCTCGAACTCAGTGTATTTCTGAAGGCCTCGCACATCATCATGAACCGCGGCGCCCACTTTGATTATCTTCTCGTCAGACAATATCCGGCAAAGACGTTTTTCCATTCCGATATGCTTGATTCTGAACAGAAACGCCTCCTTAGGTCCGGAAAGCTGCAGAAGAGCCACACCGCCCTTCGGCTGAAATGACGTGAAACAAGGCCTTGACTCCGTATCGAAGCCAATGACCTTCTGCCGCCTCAAATATGCTACCGCCCTGTCAAACTCATCTCCCGGCTTGTCTATGACAGTGATCTTCCCGTCAAAAGCAGCCAACTTCAGTTTGTCTATCTCTTCCGGTTGAATACTAATTTGAAACATATTGACTATAAATATTTCCGGCATACCTTCTCAAGTAAGCCTTCTGACTGTCCGACAAAAATCCTCCAGGCGCTTCAATAAGAAGGAACGTCTCATTATCTGAATTATCCGCCCTATCATACTTGAAGGAATCAGTAAAGCCGCCGTTTTCATCATAATCAGACGACGACAATCCTGAAACAGGCACTGTACAATAGATATTCACGATAGGATACGCCACCCTGTGAGTAAAATAATTCTCTTTTCTCAAATAGCGCTCGCACTGCGCCGTCACTGCATGCTTCGGATCAATGAACTCAAACCCGTCAGACAACAATGACTTGTAAACCTCGATGCCGTCGGTACCATTGTCGAGCATAATGCCCAATTCCGCATTCAGACTGTCAGCATCCAGAGACATATCATCCACAATCGCAGCATCTATCTTTTCAGTCATCTCCGTAGCCTTGCATTTGTCCAGGAAAGACAATATCCTTTCTTTCAATGTTCCTGAGTGATCCGGACAGACGGTCACATGTTTCATTGACGGATAATCATCAGACAAATCCGAGCAGACCGCAGAATAGACCCCTGCGCCAAGAATGTCTTCACTTGTCCATACCATGACACTGGACTTGTCCCCATGGCGGGAAACAGCATAATCAAACATGGAATGACAGACAGAAACCACATTGACCTGAGGCCTTGCCTTCTTAACGATGGACATTATGTCCCTGTAACCGTAAGCGGACGAATATGGGGAAGCCAGTATCACGATCTTGGAGGACTGCTTTCTTGTCAATGAATTCTTGTCGAACTGCCCCACGGCACAAGTAGTGTCCAATGCGCTCAGGAAATTCCTGAAATTCAATTCCTTAAGATAATTCTCATTGCCTTTGGCGACATACCCTTCATAGGGTGCATTCGCAGAATCGCATATCAGGTCAAGCGTCTCGCCCGCAAAATCAGGAAGTCCGTCCGGGAAGCTTCTTCCGTCCACATTGTCGAAATAATCGCAACAGGACAATGCTTCCGTCATGACCAATGCCTCCTGAGCCGGTCCGATTACTGATATGGAGCCGTACACTCCATCCAAACATCCTGACTTTACCTGGCAATATACTGCCGATGTCGTGTCTGAAATTGCCTCCTTTACAAAAGGTATAGACAAAGGGTCACCGACCTCACGGTTCGTACAAGAAACCGCGAAGGCCGGTGACAGTAATGATAGTAATACTAATAACTTCCTCACAATCAATTTTTTAGAAGAACAATAGCTCTCGATATTTTGGTAATGGCCAGAGTTCGTCATCTACAAGCATCTCGAGATGGTCAGCATTGTAACGTACCTTGTCCATTTCATTCTTGACTTCTGTCGAGTACAAATATGCCCTTTCAGCCATATCTTCCACCTTGTTCGCTTTCTTGCGGGCTTCCACAAGCGCTTCCACATCAGCGGAGATATTGTTCACGAAACCGGAAATCTTCTTGTAGGTATCCATGTCAGCCTTGCAGAGAGACTTGAACTCGTCACCGAACACATCCTTGCATCCCTGGATGCTCTTCACCAGAATATTCTGGTAACTTACAGCAGCAGGAACCACGTGATTCAGGCAGACATCACCGATAAGCCTGGCTTCAATCTGGAGCTTCTTCACATAAGTCTCATTCATGACCTCGTAACGTGCCTGTGATTCCACCGGTGACAGAACTCCCAGTTTATCAAACATTTCCACCGAATCCTTCTCAAGGAATACTTTAAATGCCTCAGGAACATTGCGCACAGCTCTCAATCCCCTCTTGGCAGCCTCCTCTTCCCATTCCTTGCTGTAACCGTTTCCTTCAAACATCACATTCCTGGACTCGGCAATGAACTTCCTCACCACTGTAAGCACAGCACTCTGGCGATTCTCACCATTGGATTCAAGCTCATCTACTTCCTTGCGGAAATCATTAAGACTCTCAGCCACAATCGAGTTCAGCACATATGTTGCGCCTGCCGCATTGGCAGAAGATCCTACAGCACGGAATTCGAAACGGTTTCCGGTAAAGGCAAATGGAGATGTCCTGTTCCTGTCGGTATTGTCCTGAACGATTTCAGGAATGGAGCTCACCATCTGAATGGAAGCCTTGCTGGCCTCTGCATCAGCGAAATCCTTCATGTTCAGGATATTGTCGAAAATTTTTGACAATGTAGAGCCTGAGAAGATGGACATTACAGCAGGAGGCGCCTCGTGACCTCCAAGTCTATATGAGTTGTTCAATGAACATACGGATGTCATCAGCAGGTAGTCGTGACGATATACTGCACGTACTACTGAAGCATAGAAAGCAAGGAACTGGAGATTCTTGGTCGGAGTCTTGCCTGGAGACAGGAGATTCACACCTGTATCAGTCTGCATTGACCAGTTGCAATGTTTTCCGCTACCGTTGATGCCGTCGAAAGGTTTTTCGTGGAAGATCACTTTAAGATGATGTTTCTCAGCCACTTTCGGCATAAGTATCATCAACAGCATATTCTGGTCAATGGCTTTCGTAGCCTCACAGAACACCGGAGCGCACTCAAACTGGTTAGGGGCAACCTCATTGTGTCTTGTCTGAAGCTGGATTCCGAGTTTGTATGCCTCAGTCTCAAAATCTTTCATGAACGCTTCCACGCGGCTAGGAATCGCTCCGAAATAGTGGTCGGACAACTGCTGGTCTTTGGCTGATGTGTGACCGATTACTGTCCTGTCGCAAAGCTTGAGGTCAGGACGCGCATTGTACAGTGACTCATCGACAAGGAAGTACTCCTGCTCGAGTCCCACATTGACAGAGACTGCCTTTACGGACTTGTCGAAAAGATTCACCACAGACGTTGCAGCGTTGCTGAGCGCCTGGATTGAGCGCAAATTCGGCACTTTCATATCAAGAGCCTCGCCTGTGTACGACACGAATACGGACGGGATACAGAGCGTCTCGTCCAAGATGAATACCGGAGAGTTAGGGTCCCATGCGGAATAACCTCTGGCTTCAAATGTGTTACGCAGTCCTCCATTCGGAAAACTGGATGCATCAGGCTCCTGCTGGACGAGCGCGCTTCCGCTAAATCTCTCGAATGCCTGGCCGTCTTTCACAGTAACGAAAGACTCGTGCTTTTCTGCGGTAGTACCGGTAAGCGGCTGGAAAAGATGGGTGTAATGTGTGGCGCCCTTCTCTGTAGCCCAGGTCTTCATGGCTGATGCTATTTCATTGGCTACAGCCCTGTCGATCTTCTTGCCGAACTTTACAGCAGCAATGACAGCATCGTAAGCAGTCTGAGACATGTATTTCCTCATTTTGGCGAGGTCAAACACGTTTTCTCCGAAGTAAGCCGATACCGGCCTCTTCTCAACGAAGAATCGCTCCGCAGCATGTGCGGATGCTTCGTCCAATGCTCTTTGTCTGAAAGTTGACATAATGTTGTTGATTTTGTTAAGTACGTCCACAAAGGTAAAAAAAATCACTATCTTTGCAGCACTATTGAGATATATTTTTTAACTAAAACGGTAATAGTTAGATTAAAACGTAACAAAATGACAAAAATCTCCCGCAAGTCTGAACTGATGCCTGCATCGGCCATCAGAAAACTGGTTCCTTTCGCTGACGCCGCAAAATCTTCAGGTATAAAAGTCTATCATCTCAATGTCGGCCAGCCGGATATCAAATCCCCTGAGTGCGCATTGGAAGAAGTACGCCAGAACACATTGGACCACGTATCCTACTCAAATTCGGCAGGTCTGATAGAGCTGCGCAAAGGACTTGTAGAAAAGTACTACAAGAAAATCGGAATCGACATTGAAGTTCCTGAGCTCATCGTCACAGTGGCGGGAAGCGAGGGCGTGAACCTGTCCCTTCAGATTACTTGCGACGAGGGCGACGAAGTCATTGTGCTGGAACCGTTCTACACGAACTACAACACGTTCGCTTTCATGAACGGCATCACGCTGAAGGCTGTGCCGACAGACATCCGCAACGGATTCAAAGTCCCGGAAATGTCTGAGTTCGAGAAACTTATCACTCCGCGCACCAAGGCTATCCTCATCAGCAATCCCGGAAATCCTACAGGTACGCTCTACACCAAGGAAAACATGCTTGCGCTCGGCGAGGTTGCCAAAAAGCACGATCTCTTCCTGATTTCCGACGAGGTTTACAGAGAGTTCTGCTATACTGACGAGCCGCATTTCTCGGCAATGAACATCCCCGGACTTGAGCAGAACGTCATTCTGGTCGATTCCGTCTCCAAGAGGTACAATCTGTGCGGCTGCCGTATCGGCTGCATCATCTCACACAACAAGGACGTGATGACCGCGGCGATGAAATATGCCCAGGCACGTCTCTGTCCTCCGATCTACGGTCAGCTTGCCGCTATCGGAGCGCTGGACACCCCTCAGTCTTATTTTGAAGCCGTAAAGGAAGAATATATCAGAAGGCGCGACTACATGCTCAGCAGGCTCAATGCAATGCCGGGAGTGTTCTCCCCTGTCCCGATGGGTGCATTCTATACCATTGCCGAAATTCCAGTGGACAATGCAGAGAGCTTCGCAAAGTGGATGCTTACAGAATTCAGATATGAGGGACAGACCACGATGGTAACCCCTGCAGCTTCATTCTACAAGACACCTGGAGTCGGACAGAATCATATCCGCATTGCCTACGTTCTGGAAGTCCCGGAACTGGAAAAAGCCCTGGACGTTCTCGAAAGAGGCCTTTCGGCTTATCCCGGCAGGACAATTTAAAATAGTTGGAAATGAATCTGAAAAGGACACTTTCTGCGGCAGTGCTCGCATTTGCACTTGCCACAATGCCGGCTTTCGTGGCATGTTCGCCGGATGACAATAAAACAGATATTGAAACACCTGACAAACCGGAAAATCCTGACCCGGAGCCAGAACCAGCAGTTACCACAGGTGCAAAATGGTTCGAGCTTCCTGCCGTCAATGCCAAGAAAGAAGGCACAAAATACCTTGTTGATGCGGAAAACAGCGACTTGTATTATGCATATCATCTCTGCAACGGTCCGAAAAAATATGCCCACAACGGCAAAAGAGCGAGAAACTACACCGTATGCTTCAGCAAGAGTCATCATTGCCCGGTATGGGTGGCCGCAATCAGGCACAACAGTCTTCATCCGATAGGACAGATAAAGAGAACTGACTCCTATGGAAAAGATCCGGATATTCCATCTGCCATCCAGTATAATTCAAAAGCAACTGGAGGAGGATGTAACAAGGGCCATATGCTCGGTTCCAACGAAAGGACCTGTTCAAGAGAAACCAACCGTCAGGTATTCTACTATTCGAATATCGCACCTCAGGACCAAGACGGATTCAACACTGGAGGTGCACCTTGGAACACACTCGAAGGATATGTTGACGGAATCGTCCCACAGGACAGCCTCTATATGGTAATCGGCTGTTATTTCGACGATTACACCGATGTTTACGGCAAGACACAAAAGGCAAAGACTATACAGTTCGGAGGCCGTTCAGATGTGAGCATGCCGACAATGTTCTATTACGCACTGCTCAGCACAAAGAAGGGCAACACCGGCAAATCAGTGACACAGTGCTCTGCTGACGAACTCAAATGTGTCGCCTATGTGCTCCGTCATGAGACTGCCGCTAAGCAGAAAGGAAAGAACTACAAGCTCAGCGCCAAGGACCTGATGTCGATTTCAGACCTTGAGAAACTCACCGGATTCAAGTACTTTGTCAATGTGCCGAATGCACCGAAAAGCACATTCAAAGCATCTGACTGGGGATTTTAGCGATTTGAAAAACGGGAAAGCCGTCAAAGCGGAATATTGACACCCATCTGAAGAGCGAACAGCGTGTCATACCAGGTGGCGAATGACTTTACGAGAACATTTCCGCTGCGTGACTTCCAGGAATAAGGCACGACTGACATTCTCGGCTCGATGAAAAGTCCGAAATGGGAGGCCAGATTGAACCGGAACTGAATACCGGCAGAAAGACCGAGATACAGGCGGCGGATAGCATATCCGTCGTCTGTTTTCCATATAAGTCCGGCTTCAGGACCGAGAAGCAACGGCATTGAAAATACCTGACGGCTGTTTTTGCGCCAATAAAGCGTCTCGAACATAAGTTCTCCCCTGACACCGCCATAATAACAGTTCATCTGCCTTCCGTCATTGAACTTCTTCCATACATCACGACCGTAAAACCCTGACAGTCTGACAGAAAGCGGTCCGTTCAGCAGTTTGGCGTATGAAAGGGCAGCACTCTCCCGCGCTGAAGGAAGATAGCCTACTGTTTCTCCGACAATGTCCGCGAGCTGGAGCTGGACACCTCCAGAGAAAGAAATCGACGCATCGCGGACAAACCAGGCCCCGAAACCTTCGCGCTCTGCGGCATTGACCCTGTTGAAATAAGCGAGCAGGCCGAAATTGAAGCCATAACCGATATGGCATCTGTCCGGAGAATAGAGGCAATCAGTACCGTCATTGCCGAGCATGAGTGAAGGAGTGAAGAAGATATCCATCTCACGTGCGATTCTTGCACGCAGGTCAATGCCCATATTCACCTGAACAGCAGCAGAATACTTCCCGGAAGTGCGTACAAGCGAGACTTCCGCCCCCTCCACCGTAGAGACATTGAATATCCTTGAAGGCGAATAGCCGTAGAAATATGACGTAAAATCGAAACTGTGTGAAATGCCGGCTCCTACACGCCAGACACGGACGCCATCCACATTGCGCCGGAACTCAGACACCGTTCCGCCTACGCTTACCGCATTCAGCGGATCAAACATCTTACCGACTGAAACTGAGACTGACGGTCCCTGAGAATAACTTGACACGGAATTGCGGAACAGGCCCACAGTACCCATTCCCGCACGCAGAAAGGTATTGTCCAGGAATTTTTCCGAGACAAACGCCTCATTCCTAGGGCGATAGCGTTTCTGCATACTGTATTCCAATGCATTGAAACTCGTGGTATCAACCTCCTGAGCCTGGATGCCCAGAGGCAGAAACACAAGCGACAACGCTGCCGAAACCAATTTACTCCCCATTCTCATATCTGTCACGTGCACTTTTCATTATAGTTTCTACAATATCCCCATCCCCGGCGGCTATATCGATGAACGCCGGATCTTTATGGAAACAGGACAGGAGGTAATCTTCCGACGCCATATCATCCATAAAATCCTGAGTCCTGGCTCCCTTGCGGCCATAAATCACGGCCTTGAAATAATCAGTCAGAGCAGACTGCTCAGGCAAAGCGGCCACTGCTTCCTCCGCAAGAGCATCATAGGTCTTGGTATTCATGGCAAGACAGAGCACCACCTTGTTGAGCGGAGAACTTTCTGAAACAGTCTCGAACACTTCACGGGCACGGCTTCGCTGCTGCGGAGTATTGCCACCCTTGTAATACCCTCCGAGACAGAGAGCAAAAGCCCTTACCAGACGGTTCCTGTCATTGTCCGGAAGTATATTTGTAAGCTGACCGGCCTTACGGAAGTTATTGGACATCACGTACATGATCATCTGATTGGCGACCACGGCCTCCGGGTTCACTATCTCATATCCGTTCCCGTCCATCCTCATCAGACGGTAATCCACGGAAGGAGTCTGGAGGTCAATGAAGCCCTTGAGCAATGTAGTGTCAGTCACGCCTCTGGCGATGTAAGAGGCTGCAAGTGAATTCGCTGCGAGTATCCAAGGCCTTCCGTTCGCCTCTATGGACTCATCATAAGCCCTCTTGTATAGCTTCTCCAGTTCATCCTTGTCCTTGACCATCTGGAACAGATGCCAGTATTCATAAAGCGCGAATTTCTTTTTCCCGCTCCTGTAATCTTCATCGGAACGGTAACGCTCCATAATTTCCGCCGGCGTAAGTTCCCTGAAAATCTCATATCCGTACTGATACCTGACAGAACGCAGACGCGGAAGGTAATTCACTATCAATGAGCGGTAATATGGCAATGCCCGTATCTTTCCCCATTGACGGTCAGGAGTCCCCGGATTGGCCGAGACAATATCCCTTATGGCCTTGGCCTGGACCATAAGCGAATCAGCCTCAAGCAGTTCAGCGACATCTGTCCAAGGGGCAACAGATGCGGAAGTAGTCATGTACACCCTGTCCCTGACAGCCTTAGGCAGCACCGAAACTATCTGATTCAGAGCGTATTCCATACGTTTTTTCGCAAGGTTCACATTTCCCGCATAAGGTCCGTCCGGTGAAGCTGTACCGGTAATATGGAACTCCTTCAGCTGCGAGCCCTCGCCATGTATAATGTCCAGCAGGACAGTCTTGATGGAATCTATCTGCCGCCGACCCACCTCGTCATCAGCCGAAAGCTGCGCTTTTCCGACCATAAAGGTCAATGACATGTTCCCGGCAGTATTGCGTTTTTCTCTTCTTGCCCGCTCACGATATTGCTCAGGGTCAAGCATATACGGATCCATAGAATATTCCAGGAAACGGAGCGGACGTCTAAGTCTCGAGGAAGCAAGGAAATAATCCTTCCTGAAATACGGGAGGTTGTAGTCCTCGAGCTGGATGATGCCCTTCACCTGATAGTTCTTCGACGGGTCCTCAAGATAAATAGTATCTGCCCAATTGACGATTTGAGCGGATGCAGTGAGCGTATCCGGTGATATCCAACGATTTAGAGGATCGAGTGCAGGATTGTAGTTCATACGCCTCAGCTGAGTGAGACGATATTCCCCGCCGTCCATCACGGTAGGTTTAAGATAGCGGAGAGTGTCCTTGGTCACACCGTCCAGGAGGACCGGCTGGACAATCAGCCTCGCATTGCTCTTGCCGCTGTTCTCAGGAAGCGCGATCGTGCTCCTCGCCTTGAGCCAGTTTCCTTCTATATCTCCCTGAGGGTCAAGCACTCCCACCTGATCACGTACCGCAGTGACTGTACTGGTACGGATATAGTTGCCCATCTCAATCTTGACATTGATCTCAAGCCGGAAATTGACTTTCTCCAAGACCGCAGGCTTCATGTCAGCCTTGAAAATCAGCGCACCAGTCTCCGGGATGGAGATTTCAAAATAGCCATTGTCATCCGGAAAAGCCTGTGAATCAGGGGCTACGAAGGTGTTTTCATCCCCGTCCATCTGCTTTTTCACATCTTCAGCCTGAGCAACTGTATTGAAGCCGTAAATATTTACAGACACTTGTTTGAGGTCAATCGGCTTGCCGCTGGTCTTGTCGAGTATATGTCCTGTGACACGCTTCATCTCCTGCGCCCCGAGAGGAAGCACAAAAAACAGAAGCGTAAGCAAAAGGAATATTTTCAGATATCTCTTCATTACCGGCTATTTCATTATATATATGAATGTAACGCCGAGATTCATCGGCATAAGCTTATAACCTCGTGAGTTGTGCGCCTCTCCGTCGAGGTCGCCAAAACTGTCATAACGGCCCGAACGCCTCTGACTGAATGCGACCACGCCTACGCCCCCGGAGAATTCCACGCCCCAGCGCCTGCCAAGCGGCAACACATACCCTCCTGTAATACCGATTCCGCCTGCAATACCTTTGTAGCTGCGCTCGCCCATCGACATGTCATAGGACGAGAACAATGCCGCGATGCCCACATACTCCCGGACCAGAGGCCTGCCATTGAACCACCAGCGGAACTGCGGCTGAGCCGCAATCAGTTTCGAGTCAATGCCATAAGGCCTGCTGTGTCCGAAAACGGATACGGACAGCGAACTGTGCTCGCCCGTCACCATTTCCAGTCCTATATCAGGAGTCAGCAATACGTCATTCAGAACATTGGAACGCAGGGCAACCTGCTGAGCACCGGCAAGCTGCTCAAAGCCCAAAAGGACTCCGAGCAGCACAGCAGATGCCATCAGATATTTTTTCAACAGTCTCAAAATCAGATTTCTCCGCCAGGTGTAGGATTGGTACCCGGTATCCATTCTTTCAGCCCTGTTTCCACGATTGTGATTTCCTGAGGGCTGTTGATGGTGACTGTGAAATAATAGATGTAACCGGCGTCATACTTGGTACGGCCGTCCGTGCTTCCGAGAGGAAGAGCGACCGTGCTCTTGTTCGCGCCGTCAACAGTAAGCGTAATGGCCGCGGTATAATTTCTCGCAGGCATCGCCAAAATCGTACAGAGGTCAGATTCGTTTGCAGTCGGTGCCACATCCAAGTCCGTGAATCCTATACTGCCGCCGTCTTCACTTCCGGTAAGAACGCCTGACTGTTCTCCCTTGCTGTCAGCAATGCAGAGTGTAGCCGTGCTGGAAGTGTTGGTAATCTGCATTCCGGTAACCTTGACATCATAATTTTCGATATCATTGTCCTTGCCTACAATGCGGAATACGAGCGCAGTCAGAAGGTGGCTGTACTGAAGTTTCGGATAATACTGGGAATCCACGCCGTCGAGTTTCACTGCACGGCAATAGGCAGCATTGAAACCGGTCGTACCATTGTAATCCTGAGCTACTGCACTTGCCCAGAGGATGTCGGTATTTCCGAGATTGTAAGTAATCTTGTAAGCACCGTCAGCGACTGAAGCGGTCTGGCCTTCCGTATTCTTGTACGGATAGTAGCTGTAGAATGAATACGCGTACTTGTTGCCGAAAGGATAGTAAATCTTCGGAGAGAAGACCACAGCACCGGTGGATGTAGTAGTAACTCCAAGATTGTCAATGAGTATGGACCCTTCGAGGTCAGTACTCCAAGTAACAGGAGTGGCATCGCTCTGCTTTTCGGCGACACCGACAATGCCCACGTCAAGGCTGTTCATCACACTTCCCGTGACTAGGCCGTCCTGTATGGCTTTGGTAGTGGCTTCTATATTGGATGCTGAACCGAAAAGTACCGGGACTCGCAGACTTTCGTCGTGTATCCAGGCATTTTCATCTTCCCTTGCAGAATCCTTGTTGCATCCTGCAAGAGAAGCCACAGCCAAAGCTAATATGCAAATGTATTTCTTCATTTTTCAGAAGTCATTGACAATAAATAAATTACATCAAATCCGGATCAAGAACAGTAGAACCGCCCTCTTTCCAGTCCTCGAGTTCAGCGGTAATCTTGACTTCCTCAAGACCGTAGATGACAATCTTCACCTTATATGAATAACCTGCCTCGAATTTGGTCGCGTCTTCCGGAGCACCTTCTATCTTGGTAATGTCGAGAGTCCATTCCTGAGGAGCGATTTCTGTAGTCACGCCATCCTGACGAGTAGAAACATAAAGCTTGTAGGTAGCCTCACCAGGGATAACCATAAGGCTTTCCCCAATAGCTTTGTAATTCGTCTTGCCTTCTACATATGCTTCAGGTTTAACTTCCGTAAGAGCCTGAACTCCATTGACTCCCTTATCCATAAGAGCAAGTTCT
>ULOQ01042759.1_pt1 | contig 39820 bp, 37 predicted proteins | sample 1952741 | NCBI WGS metagenome assembly ULOQ01 (sample SAMEA4835608, study PRJEB28245) | human gut metagenome | biome: gut microbiome; material: fecal sample | place: Denmark | collected 2008
TCAGATTGAAAACATTAAACGACAATCCCTAGTTAGCCATGCGTAATACAACAGATGCTGGAGTGCGTCCTATAATGTCTGCCAATTCAATAATTTCTGGATTGGACTTCGTGCGCTTGTTATAAGGTGTGCGAAAATATAAATCCAAAGTTAGAATCATCTCATTTTCAGACCATCCTTTCCTTTCTTTCTTTTCAACAATAGAAGATCCTGACGTCTTCGACAGAGTGTCTCTCCAGAACACAAGGAATCTGGAGTAGTGAGATAATCCAGCAGAGTACATATGGTTACCATTGATATCGCAGGAGGACTTCTTTACCTCCAAGCGTATATTAATCGCATCATCTGGAGAGATAACTTTATAGAACGATTCTTTGCCAGTAATCTTTTTAATAACGGCTTTAACATCTACGTTACAAGCGACTTGAATGGAATACTTTTTCACAGAACCTTCAGATATGCCGTTTTTGCGCAGATATTCCTGAAAAAGCCTGCACATTTCATGTTCGGGAGGTAGTTCAAAAGTTGGTTTATTCTGTTGAGATATTTCAATTGAGGAATGGCGGAAAAACGGGGCAAACACCTTAACATATTGTGCAGAACGTTCTGTAAAGAACTTGAAAATTTCAAGTTCATCTTGTGGCACAAGGAAAGACCTCTCTATCTCTTGATATACCTTAGCGGACATACTATTCTCTTTAATATGCCAGGACATATGTCCAAGTTCGCCTTCTATATGCGTTCTTTCTGCTAAAATGCGATTAAATATGGCTTTGCTTTTTTCTTTGGTATCTTCTTTAATATTCAATTCTATTGCACATGACTTTTTTTTCACTACAACGGAAATAGTGACACCGTTCTCGGTTCTAGTTAACCATTGATCCTTTGAAGGCTTACGACAAGCAAAAAGTCCATTGTGCAGATCAGAGTATTCAATAAATCGGCTCCAGAACGCCATATGTGCCGTCTGTAAATCGGTTGATTTGAAGTCAACAGAAACATCAGATAAAGGCTCATCGAAAGGAAGCTCTAAATCTTTCTTCTGGAGAAGATCAATCAGGAGTTGACGCAATTCATTGCGTGTGTCATCAGTTATCAGAAAGAGCATTAATTCTTCATCTATAAATGCGCCTTGATAGAATTTATAAAGATGTGATTCTACTTGGCTTCCTTGTGGATTAGCATCTTTTTTTAACGCTAATTTCCAGAAAGGTTCTCCCGACATGTGAAAAAAAGGTGTTGAGAACGATGGGGAAAATAAATCGGACTCAACATATTGATTCCAGTTACTATAGAAAAACTGCTCCAACTTAGGATTCAAATCAATGAGATTCTGATTGATCATTCGATGTCCAGCAACCCCCATAGATAGAAGTTGTTCAATACGATCAATCACAGCAAGTAAAAGAACCGGCTTATATGGTGCTTTCTCGCCTTTCCGGGCACTACGACTAAGATGCATGAAGCATTTTTTGTAGTAAGATATGGTTTTAGTCTCGTTTGCCATCTTTAGTCTTCTTCAGTATCAACAACACTTTGGTATATCACCTCAGGGTATACTCGTTCTACAAGATATGAATCGATCGTTTTACTCCATTCTGACGATTCAAAAACATTTGTGATTGGGTCTTGAATTATCTGCGGATAGTAATTCTGTTGATCTATCCGGTCGTAGTCAACTAGATAAATATAGTAGTGATCTCGTAAGATGGATGCCTTTGTTTTTTCATTACTTGACCAATGGAAATGAAGTTCACCCTTGTATGTTTTAACCTCAATAAATCTATCATATTCTAATGAGTCTTTTGAATTAAAAGAAGCAATGTCAAATCCAGACGAAACATCAATCAACGACACTTGTTTGATTTTTTTTGAAAGAGAGGAATCTATGCGATTTTGCTCATACTTCAGAACAAACTGTTCACCCAGTTCGCCCATCTTTTCTTCAGCTTCAATAATCTCCTTAAGACGCTTCTGAGAGAGTTTTTTCACCAAACCAGGTCGGTGTAAAAACTTGCATAACAATTCACTCATGTCATACATTCTGTCCTTGCGCAGGATTAGAGCGCCAAAAGAAATCAGAAGATTTCGATATCCAGAATGACGATATCTGAAGCTTTTTGACGGCAGTTTATATGAATCTGATAATAAGTCATACTCAATACAACAAAGATTCATGACTTCCTCCGAAATGAGATATTCAATATATTGTTGTATAAAAGTCGCTTCCAGTTGTTCGCTATTCGCTGTTAGTTGTGGCGTACAGGCAAGCTCATCACCATTGATGATAATCAAGCCCATTGACTCAAGCAGAAGCAAAACATGTTGCGTCTCGGAAGTTTTTATGCCTACTTTTGAAAATAGATATTGTTGTAGAGAGGCAAGTGAAGTCGTACCATGTAGTAAACATGATAAAACATTCATAACGCTTTGCTTATCTCCAATGCTACTTAGATTGTCGAGCCTTTCGTTTAACATAATCAGACAAAATTGCTTTAATATCGTCGTCTCCTTCGTCAGTAACGTTAACAAACAAAGGGATTGGCATACTTTCGATTATCTCCAGCATTCGAGATTCTTTCAGGCGTAAACGAGTGTCTACCGTCTCGTCAACAGACTCTTCGGATAGCAGGTAATAATAATTGGTAACTACATCATTAGCCAATCCATAGCGATGAATACGATCTTTAGATTGCATATAATGTGCACAGTTGAAAGAACGCTCCAGGTATATGGCATTATGACATGCTTTGTGTAAAGAGATTGACTCAGCTACGGCAAAAGCATTGGCTATAATAACTTTATATGGGCAATTAAGATCATGAAATTGTTTTACTATACCTTCACGTGTCCTCTCGCGTTCCTCGTCATCCATCTCATCTGTTGCGACTGGTGTGGCACCATACAATATTCGATTATTAATGCCATTTTGAGTTAAGAATTTACTGAGGGACTCAATGTTGCCAATAAACATGGCCCAAATAATCACTTTTTCTCCTTTGTCAATTAATTTCTTAACCAGATTAAGGCAAGCGTCAAACTTAGCAGGTGTTTCATCGCGATAGAATTTCATGACTTCACTCATTATGGCAGAGTCTCGGACTGAACACAAAGATAAATCGAGATCGTATTCTGCTGCACTTTGCATTAAAGGGACTCGCAACAATGCTGGATTAGTCGATGCTTGCTGGAGACGAATCATTTTTGCTTTTACCAGGACACTCTTGAAATAGTGATCTACGGGATTATTCATTGCCTCTTCTACAAACCTCTGTTCAATATAATCATATATTTTACGTTGAGACTCTTTCATTGGAACAATGATCGGAGGGTTTTCCGTAGCTGGTGGAAGATGAAGATCGCTTTTGCGTATGCGAATAAAGTATGGGCTTATGTTGTCCATCAGTCGATCTACTCGATGATCTTCTTTATTCTTTGACATATCGCGTAATTGTCCAACCGTATATGAAATCACATCGTGGTCTGGCCAAATAAAATGAAAGAGATTGTAGATATCTTCGTATCCATTTGGCGCAGGAGTACCTGTCAAGACTACGCGAGAAGCAGCGAAAGCGGCAAGAGACATTATCGACCGCGCTTGTACACCTCCCGAAGTGTTTTTGATCTTGTGAGCCTCATCCAACACAAGCATTACCCTGTCTTGCTTCAAGAAGAAACGCACATCATCTACAACTGACGCAATGGATTGATAGCTAATAAGCGTTAGCTCTGCTTTTCCCGAACAGAAATACTCTTTCTTTTTTTCAAGCGGCATCATGCCTCCAATACGTTGACAGGTAGTCTTACAACCAAAGCATTCGGCATATTCTGATTCCCAAGGTCCAAATGAACTTAGCGGGCCAACAATTAGGATGCGATCAACATGCTTAGGATTATCTTTCGGAAGGTTTTTTAAATATGTATAGGCGCCGTAGACAATACTTGTCTTTCCAGCACCAGGAACTGAAAAATTGCATGCATTCTGTGAAAATGCTAAGTGATAAGCAGACAACATCTGTAATGCATACAGATGGCGATGTGTCATGTGTTCATCTAAGATTTCCTCAAAATGCTTAAAGTCAGTAACATCACAGTGGTTATTACGTATATTTTCAGCTTTACGTGAGAATTCTTCAAATAGTTCCTCATCACGCTTGAAGTCGGCAAGACCTGTACTGATAACAGTATCGTAGTCTACTTCTGCACCTATATATTCAGCTGCTAGTTTAAGTATGTTATTAACTTCAGATGTAGTCATTCCGTTACTGGCAATCACAAGTTCATCTTCAACTTTTTCATACGGCAGCTGAGAACGCAGAAGAAGCCGTGCTCTCTTATTACGCATAAGAGCATCGACATCACCTGTGATGCGGAAATTCCCTGACGATGTGACGGATAGCGTTATTGTCATTTACCTCTATAGAATATTGTTTTCAGCAATTGCTTTTTCGACGTCTTCCAAAAGACGTGAGATTTCATTTATCTGTTCTTTAAGTTCTGTTTTATCCGTCATGCGATATACGGTTTCCAAATCAATACCGTTCAGAGCATTGATTACCTTGCGAAGAAGAGCATTAGGTTTTTCTTTCTCTCGCTGGTTGTCTATAATATCTTTTGCATCCTTAAAGGCATCCCTCATAGAATCTTTAACAGCCTCACGCCACTTGTTGTCGCGTTTATTAAGCTCTCTGTCCAAATCTTCTCCACTTGCGCGGTCAATGATAGCATCAATAGACTCCTCTTCTACGTCATCTACAGCATTCTGCCAGTTCTCCACAAAGTTATTCCAAACATCTTCGTTTTGTAGAAAGTTACCGCCTGATGTCTGGAGAATATCTCTGAATTCAAAGCCGTCCTCCTTCTTCATATTAAGTCGGATATAATCAAAGCAAACTGCCTTCAAATCCGTTTCAACCTTATTGAGTTTTGTGGTCGGTATCCATGAAATAGAGCCTTTACGAATTTTCTTTACAGCAGTGTTTAGTTTCAAAAGATCATCCTCGAAGCCCTTTGGCAGTCGAGTATATAGGCCCACACAGTCGCAATTGTCAAGGTAGTCATCAATTAGGGTGGCAACCTCCAAAAGTTCTTGCACGGAGTTATTTGTCTCACCCATATACTCTTCAATCTCGCCAATTGAAAAACCCTTCTCCTCCATATCACGTGCGTGAAGGTACTTTTCTATAGCATTGTAACCTACCTTTTCGTCTGTCCCTAACTGGTATGTTGTTTCAAGACGAAGTATGTCTTTTTGTGTGGCACTCTCAGGAAGAACAACTGTGCGAAAACGCTCGCAACGCGCTTTCTCGTTAGGATCCGCATCGGGATCAGTTAATATTGACCACATGAGGGAAGCACGGCGGTTACCATCCACAAGGATGCCATCAGCTGTAATAATACCTGCTTCCATCTGCCCACATTTTGCAATGTCTGCACGAGTCTTTTTGTTGGCTGCTTCATTGGAGTTGTATAGCATTTTAGCAATAGTCAGAGAATCTTCCGGTTTCTCAGGGTCAAGGACTCCATAGCTATGTTCAAATGTCTTAACAACACTTCCAATACGACCATTCTGCACATTATAAATAAGCGCCTCCATTGGAATTTCAAAAATCTTGAATTCTTTGGTTTCGCCTTTGTATCTCAATCTGCGGCCCTCGCCAAAGACCTGATTGTGGGTAATACTAGAAATAAGGGCGATACGTTCTTCCTTTTTCATTATGGTAAATTATTAAAAAAGTTATCTATTATTTGCTCTACCTGTCCAATGTTTTGAAGGTTCAAAAAATAGTCACAATCGTGATATATTTTCTTATATGCAGTTGAGCGGCCAATCCAACCGGCGCCATCTAGAATGTTTACAACAAGCGTATAGTCTTCAGTTCGGCTTGATTCATAAATAGGAGACACATGATTATCAGCAAACTTATTTTGATTATTGCTGGTTGTAGATTGAAAGCTATAGGTAAAGATAATACGCTTACGTTTATCTGTTATCACATAACAAGGGCTATGAGTATTTGTAAATACCTTCTGCTGCAATTCTAGCCCCTCTTTTAATGCTAATGGCTCTAGGCTATTCTTGATCAACTTATCATATACCTGAGAGTACTGACTACTGTAGCCAGCAATCATTCGAGCCTTGATAAGTGAGCGCATAAATTCCTCGCTAGATAGACGACCAATTGTATCAACATCAATCTTAAAATCCTGCAGAATGAAGTTTGGAATTAGTGCCTGATATTTTGACATATTCTTTCCATTAACAAACAGCTCACAAAATTCTTTCATCAGAGCGTTGTTTGAAGTGAGTTCTTTCTGTATCCTCCGCTCATCCCATTCTGTGTCAAACGTATAACCCTTCATCACACGAAGCATTGTTACTACACGTTTAATCTTCTCTCCGCTTATGCCTAATAATGTTTCGAGCATTGAAATCGATTCTCGTTCAGACTTAACAAATCTAGCAAGTCCATCCATATCAGCGATATTCGACATTTTAGATCGATACTCACTTATGGTCTCCTCAATTTCTTTTTCAAAACTATCCTCAATCGTCTGATCGATCAGGAACATGGTGGTTGTTTTAAGGGCGTCAACTAATTTTATTTTCTCCATAGTCTTATCTCGAATATAGTTTTTGAACCAATCTGTCAGCAACCATTTTTATAATTGGAACACAAACAGAATTACCCAAAAGATCATAGCCGTTATTAATACCATCTTTCCCATCATAGAAGAAATCGAGAGAATACGTTTCTGGGTAACCGAACAGTCGTAATCCCTCACGAAGGGTCAAATGGCGCAAACCGATGCCATCAACAACACCAATTGTGTTCATATCCATAGCTACAATAGTATTAACAGGTTTCTCTGGATCAAGAATGCTACTAATTTCGAAAGAAAGTTTTCCTGTTACTATGTTATATCCTTTAGGTTTGGTCTTGTCTGGGACACGTGTTGACCATCGGTTTCCGTTTGAGTCAGAATGCCAAATTCTCTGTTTCGGATGTTCTAAAACCAGATAGTGCTTCTCGGTCAGATTCTCTAACATTTCATGTAGCCGAGGGTGGGGATAAAATGTTGCTATCTGCTGTTCAGTCAAAGGCATGCCATCCATCCATTCAATACCAATCATGTCAGCCCATCTATGTTGACGGCGTTCACACACTAAGCGGTTTAATAGTTCTTTTTCAGATTCAGAAACAGGGCCTTTCTTTTCAATATCCCAACTATGAATATTTCGTACCCCACCACGTTTATCTTTTAGCGCCTTACCATGTAGTTCTTCCGGGGTATAACGGCTTAACAGAATCCGTGAGAACTCGTTATCCAAGCACGGAAGTCCATGCTCAACAAAGTTTCTTATTCCTACTTCTGGTAGTTTTTCAAATTCAAGATTAACAACTCCATACTTTTTCTTACATCCCACGATATATATACGTTTGCGGCGCTGAGGGATACCATAATCCGCTGCATTTAAGACAGCCCAAGAGACATTAAACTTGAGTTCTTCTCTGAGAATGTGTAAAATAGTCGCGAGGGTACGGCCGATACGTTGACCATTATCTTCATATACTTCATCATTACGCATATCATGAGTAACAAGTCCCTCGACATTCTCAAGGATAAACCCATCAACACTTTGAAGGTGATCTTTAATGATACGTTGCACTTCGAAAAACATTGTTCCTCTAGTGTCAGCAAAACCTTTTCCTGTTCCAGCAGAACTAAACGCCTGGCAAGGAAAACCGCCAAGCAAAACATTAAAGTTTCCTATGTCAGATTTCTTAATTTCGGTAACGTTTGTATATTTCACATTTTCACCTGGGAAATTGTAATTATAAGCGCGAAGGGCGTGTGGTTTTATCTCTGCTGTAAACATACATTTGCCTTTCAGGTTGCAATCAGCAAGAGCCTGCTGAAAGCCAAGACGAATGCCTCCTAGTCCAGCAAAAAGATCTATGAAGTTTATTACTCTGTTATCGTTATTTGACATTGTTGCTCAATTAGGCGTATAGTAATAATCCTATTAGTATTTGGCAATTCTAAATCAGAACGATACAGGATATATATCCTTGTAAGACATGTTATTCCTGCAACAGCTAGAGCACACCTTACCATTGATATAGCCCCATTTATAGAGGTTATCAATTGAGTTGTTCGTCATGAATGTAGAGCCTTGCCAATTTTGCGTAAAGTTAGTGAAAAAGTTGGTTGGTTGAAAACGCTTGCGTATATTTGAATAGCTAATGAAATTCTAAAATTTTTGGATTAAATTCACTAAGCGACCAAAATTAAAGAAGCCGTTCCCGTGTGATGGAGCTGCTTTTCAAGAGTATAATCCAAATTATGTTTTTTGCTTATTTTTGTGCCGCAAAACAATATTGACATGCTCACACTATACACATTGACATCAGGATTGGATAGCGAAGCGGCAGGGAAGCCGTCGGAAGAGAGGTTCATCCTCACCCAATGGGGCGCAGTCCCTTCAACGGCTTGATTTGCAATCGCTTTTGTCATATTCTTTTCCACCTTCTTCAGCTATTTCCTGGTGCCGTTCGGGCAGAAATATCTCCAGCCGACGACAATGGCGATGTACAACTATCTCCAGCCCGTCACGGCATCACTCATCGCAGTTGCCGCTTCCCATTCTTCGTCGCAAGGCGGCCGCTTATATTCACAAAGTCGCTCAGGATGCCGGATTGGAAGAGCGCAGTTCCTTGAACTCCATTATGTCCAGCATTGAGAATAGGATGCCGTTAATTTCGGAGTTCCAGCTTTGGTGAAAATGTCCATAGTACCAATGGTGAACCGGATGCCGGTCTGCCTTGAGATGTTTATATATCAGGTCCATTGTCTTCCTCTCGATCTCGCAGTCGGCAGGTATGGCGGAGTCCAATATCGTCCATCCCGAGAGTCCGTTTTTGGATATCAGCTCGCAGAAGGATGGTGCGGTGTGGGTAATGACTGTATCTATCCTTATTTGCTTCCCGATCTCATTGAGAATTGCTTCATCATAGTAGGGCATCTCGTCCGCCCAGTATGATGCCGTACCGGAAAGGTGGTATTTTGCATCGTGTTTCTTCCGATAATTTCTATCAATGCTTACGGCTCCGCCTATGCAGAGGATGTTGTGACCACAAGCCTGAATAATGCTGTAGTCGGGGATTGTGCGGCATCTTTCGTGCTTTATCTTTTCTTTATTGAAGTATGAAGGGTCGTCGTGATTGCCGCGAACCATCACAATCCAGTTGTTTGCCTTGCTGAGTCTTGCCGAGTTTCTCTTGAAAACATTCTCGTAGTATCCTGGCTTTTCAAAGCCGAATCCGCAATCGCCGGCAACGATGAGTAATGTGTCCGTCAGTTGATATTGTATGCACAACTTGTATATCAGAGAATTGAACTCACCGTGAATGTCTCCGCAGATGATGATATTCTTGGCTTCGGGGAATGTATATGCATGGAAAGTATTCATCAGTGGTTCAGATTGTTCCAATAAGGCAGGATTCTTTTTTGCAGATATGCGACAACTTCTGAGAACAGAATGCTTTGCTTTGCGGTAATCTTTTTCAGAAACATCTTCCAACGAGTTCCCATTATCTGGTTGGCACCGAAGTCTTCCCTGAAGAATATTGTGTCGGGGTCATAGCGGGTATGCCGATTTTCGAATGTCTTTGTGATTGCTTCTTGCAAGACCTCGGTGTCAAGATCTTGAGTATTCAGTATTTGATACAAGTCATAATAATCTTTCATTCTGCTGTTCTGATCTGCTAGGTCTATGACGGCGTGCATTTTTTCTGCTACGACAGTTTCAAGTGAGTACGCAAGAATTTTGGCCGCAGGAAGGTGGTCCAATAGAGCTGGATAATCAAGTTCAATCGGCGCCGGTGTTACGATGTCTCCGAACCCTATATCCATTGTCAAAACTTGTGCGATTGTATCCATTGATACAGGAATACTTAGCCTCACTCCGTGGTAATCCTTGAATTCCGTGATGTTCTTCGATGTGATATGCTCTATATCATATCGAACACCGTCTTCTTCACAAGGAAACGAACATATCTCGCAAAAGGCCGCAACGATTCTTTCGCTGTTGTTACTGATATTGTTGCCGAGGAAGTCAATATCCAATGTCGGCCTAGCTGCGAATTTCTCGTGGGCGTACATTAGAGCTCCACCTTTCAGGTAGAAGTTCTGACGATACGGGGTCTGAGATATTCTGTAGATCAATCTTTCCTGAAAGTAGCGTGTCAGGATAGTCTGATAATATATGCCTTCGTTTTGGGCGACATTAAGCAGTTTGCTCCGGATAGATTTTCCGTGATTCTTGACAGATTCTTTTCTCATAGCTTGACCTCCAGATATTTCTCAAGAGTCGTGTTTACTCTGAGGAGTTTTGCATAGTCCATAAGTTTCGAGATATTCCTTTCAGGCCGCTCAAGATAGTTGCCTATTATTTCGGCACATACGTCAATCCCAATTTTGTTTCTGAATTTCACGGCATCACAAACACTCCTTTCTGCATCATATACATTGATGATATAGCCGTCAATAGTCGTCTTCATCACGCCGACATTGAGAATTATGTCCGTGTAATGGTGGATTTCAATCTGCGGAAATGCAGGGATTGTCACTTTTCTACCTCTTGGAACAGCGATATGGAATGCCTGTGGCATTGATGTGGTAAGTTTATGGATACTCCACGCTGACCATAGACAAAGTATGCCTCCCTTTACTATTATATCAATGTCTATCATATTGCCGCTCAGCTGCTCTAACGTGGCGTAGATGCCACGGCGAATCCGAATCAATTCACCCTGTTTTGCCTTGTCAAGCATCTTGTAATATTTGCCTCTCCCTTGTACTTTTTTTATGGTGGAGGATGATATGAATTGTTTAGTGTTACGCATATACATAAAATAATCTGTACAAAGATACTACAAATTTTATTAAGTGTGGTAGATTTGTACAGAAAATGTAACAAAGTTACTCAAGACGCCGGTTTGAAAATCGCAGTCCATTGCCGCTACAACCCGTCGTCGGGGTCGTAGCCGATGAATGACTCGATTCCTTTTTTGTGGGCTTTCGCCCTTTGGCAGGTCTTCCGTTCATACAAGAAAAGTTTGTGTCAAATCAAAATATCCTTCCATCTGTTCACCAAATCATCAAAAGTCAGTCCCGTGCAGAGGATTGCCGGGCTTGTGCTTGGGCATGCGCAGGTGTGCAGATGTCCTACTATGTTTATCGTGTCGGGATGCTTTTTCAAGTATTGCGCGTAAGACTTGGCTGCCTTTTTCCCGTTGAACACAATTGTTGATATTGTCGGGTTCTTTCTGATAAATCCGACTATGTCATTGAACTCTCCGCCACGGATATTCCCGTCGCTGCTGCCAGTACGTTCTGCTGCGGCGTAAACATCCCAGAGGGCAATATGACTTTGCGCAAGCATCTCCTTTTTTGCCGGATAGCTGAGCGGCACAGGAGAGCCTGTTAGTGTCGCTATGATTCTCCAGAAAAAGTTCTTGTGATTTGCATAATACTCTTGGCTTTCGATGGAAATGTCGCCAGGAAGGGAACCGAGTATCAGGATCTTCGGTTCATTGCACACTATAGGCTCCAAGCCTTGTTTATAGTTTGTTGTCATTTGAAATGCTGATTTTAATTGGTGAAACACTCCTATCAATGTCAAACAGGAGAGGATAGTTCTTTACTCTTGCGGAAATCTGACTCGCCGGCACCGGTTTACCGTCCTTTCGGGCGTATAATCCCTGCCTGTTTATGAGTTTCGCGATTTCGGTAAATGTGAGTGCCGTCGACGCTTCTCGCAGCACTTTCTCAATAGCTTCGTGCAGTTTCATATCTTTTTTTATTTGTTCACTATTTCCGGAGTCGCATTCGTCAACTGCCGGCTTTTCAATGTCATATTCCGGATTATCTTCCGCCCATCCGATGTTTAGCAGATCAACCAGTCGACATCCTACTTTAGCCTTTTCAAACCTCGCCTTTTTCAGCGCCTTTTCGAAGCGGAGCTTTTCATCCTCGGCAATGTCACCGGATTTCAGTTCGTATTCATCCCGCAGCCGATCTTCATCCCTGACAGCATAGAAAAAATCCGTCGCAGCTGCCAGAAGTGCCATATACTCGTGATCCGGAGACAGCATCGGAAGCGTCCCTTTCGTGCAATATTCAACATTCAAGTCAAAATCCGCATAGAATCGGAACGCCGAATAAAATGACATATACTCTTTTCCGTTGAGTATTGTGTATAACTGTGTTGGCGTAATATTCTTATGCATAGCATATTCGTTCAGGCCTTTGTATTGCTGCCTAATGATTTTCTTTATGTTTTCGGCAACTTCGGATGGAGTATGTATCTTTTCCATATTTGAATTTTTCCGCAAATATATATATGTTTTATTAAATATCAATTACGACTTAATATAAATATATATTTATTTACCTTTTTGAGTGTGGTGCGATACTCTAATCTTATAGTCATATAGAGTCTTGGGATGGAGAATATGAGTCTGTGATATAATTGTTGCGAAAATAACGGCAACGATGGGATAATCGTAAATGTGTTGCCGGTGAACGGAAACTGACGCTGCCTCAGGCCAGTTTCTTCTTGCAACAGCTAAGACCGGAAAGTAGTTCTAAATGCAAGACAGATGCTTTCGCACAAGGTGTTTTTTGCTTATTTTTGTGCCGTAAAACAAAATTGACATGCTCACACTATACACATTGACATCAGGATTGCATAGCGAGGCGGCAGGCAGGCCGTCGGAAGAGAGGTTCATACGCGAGATCGAGGAGAGGCTCGATGAGGAGTTTGACTTTCGGGGCGAAGATTTCACCGGATATGGAGAGACATTGGACAATGTCATCTATGTCAGGACCGGCGGGACTGAGGGCGTTTTCAAGAGCGTATTCTGCAACGACGGGCATCTGCAAGTGCCAGACAATAAGCCGATAAAACTGCTGACCAGCGGCAAGAGCAATTCATTGGCAGCGTCAATGGAGATACTGTCATTCCTGAACCGGAACGGTTATCCGGGCGAAATCATACATGGTAGTCCGGAGGTTATCGCAGACAGACTGCGCCAAGGTTTCGCAGCCGGGAACAAATGCCATGTCAAGGCATATGACATGGGACGGATACTGGACGGGATGAAGGTCGGCGTGGTCGGGAAACCGTCTGACTGGTTGATTTCCAGCAATGTGGATTACGAGACAGCCAAGGAACGACTGGGCGTGGAAATCATTGACATTGACATAAAGGAACTTGTCAGCCGCGTGGAGAATCCTGACAGGAAGCATCTTGAAGGGTTGAAACTCAATGCATTGAACAAACCGAAATTCGGGCGAGCAATCACGGAGGCCGACTTCGGGAAAGCTCTCGACATATATTGTGCAATGAAATCAATCGTGGATGAATACGGCCTCGGAGGCGTTACCCTGCGATGCTTCGACCTGCTTACGGCATTGAACAATACCGGTTGCATGGCATTGGCAATACTTAATAGTCAGGGAGTTGTGGCGACTTGCGAAGGCGATGTGCCGACACTGCTGTCAATGTGCGTTGCGCTCAAAAAATTCGGGACACCGGGATTTCAGGCGAACCTGTCACGCATTGACGGAGACAAACTGCTTTTTGCGCATTGCACCGTACCGCTGAGCATCGTCAGCAGTTACTGCTATGACACACATTTCGAATCGGGGATAGGAGTTGCGGTGCACGGCATCATACCTGCCGGCCCGGCGAAGATTCTGAAAATTTCCCCTGACTGCACCGAAATGTTTTTAGAGAATGTCAATGTCGTTGAAAATCAATACAATGACAATCTTTGCCGCACGCAGATTGTCGTGGAAGCGCCCGGTCTCACCGACTATTTCCTGCGCTCCCCTATCGGAAATCACCACGTTGTCATTCCTTAACTGATATTCTTATATAAGTTTCGCCGTCACAGGACTGACGGTGATATGGTGATATAATGATTAAAATATGTATTACGTAAGCAAAAGATTCGAGGTGTCCGGAGCGCATTATGTGACGACGGACCACCGGAGCAAATGTGAGGAACTTCACGGCCACAACTGGATCGTGATAGTGCATTGTAAGTCAATGACTTTGAACGATGACGGGATGGTGACGGACTTCACGGAAATCAAGCGGAACATAATGTCCCGCATTGACCATAAGAATCTGAACAAGGTGCTGCCGTTCTCCCCTACTGCAGAAAACATCGCCAAATGGATATGCGACGAGACCGAGAACTGCTACAAGGTCGAGATCTGGGAGTCAGAGAACAACAAGGCGATCTACGAAAAGGATTAGCCCCGCTTTACTCTACGAAGCGGACTTTGGATTCGTCTCTCGGCTTTGCGGCAGGTGACTCGTCAGGATAGCCGAAAGCGATGGCGAAGAGCAGTTCGTAACCTTCCGAGAAGTCGAGTTTCTTCAGGAAATCCGGGCACGAATCTGTCAAGAACCGTACAGGACCGCCGAGGCAGCATGTGCCAATGCCCAACGACTGGGCTGCGAGCATCATGTTTTCGCCAAGCAATCCGCAGTCAATCTGTGACATACCTGCGTCCGCCTTATGCGCCACGAAAGCGACTGTAGGAGCATTGCGGAACATATTCACAAAGCCGGGGCGCGCTGCCTGGTCCGGATTCGCCTCCGCAAAAATCTTAGTCACCGCAGCAATCTCATCCGCATTGTCCAAGACGCGGACTTCCCAATTCTGGCTGTTCATCGCGTTCGGAGCATTGATTCCGCATTTCAGAATCACATTCATAGTGTCGCGCCCGACAGGAACTGCCTTGTACGCACGCACACTTCTCCGCGCCATGATATTGTCAATGACAGGATTAGTAATTTCGCCACCCGTTTTTCCGCCATTCGGCGCGCAGCCCGCCAGCAAGGTAAGTGTCAATGCCACAGGCAACATTGTCAATGCAATTTTCTTCATACTCTATTATTTTTTCCGATTACAAATATAAGTAATCCTTTAAAAACAGCTAGAGAATCTTTGCGAGTCTTTTCGGTCTATCATATGCGCTTTATCTACCGATTCCAATATGGCCGCAAACGACATTTGTATAAAAATGTGATACTGCTACCAAAGCCCCTTCTTCACAGCATTTAAACGAGAATATGTTGTGATTCCCTGTTTCAGCCTTCCGTCAATATCATTTTCATCAGTTCTTCATTGGCTCTGTTGTTTACCGACGCATCCTTTACTTCAGAAAGATAGTCGAGCGTGGCAGAACATTCGCCTGTTATATCCACTCCGATTACTTTTTCGTGGGCATAGATAATGCGCAGCACGGCTTGCATCTGCATGAGGCTCATGTCTCCATTGCTCCAATCAGTAATGGCGTCTTGCTTTCTAAGCACGTCCTTGTCTATGGAAATATATACTGGCTCATGTATCAGTTTGCCCGCCTTTGAAGGCCATGCCTGGTGATGGTCGATTTCCGCTTGACTGTAGAACATCACCTTTTCTCTTAGATGAACAGGCACTTGTGATATAAGTTCGTCTGAAGCACCTACGATAATGATGTTTCTTACAAATGGATTCTTCTCTAATACATCTGTCACCCAACCGCCACATGAGACAACACCCTCCCATTGAGGTTGTTGCATGTCCGGATGGTGGTCGAATACAATTAGTGTAAAAGGTTCCTGGAGTTTTGATACCCAATATTCTGTCAGATAATGGTAATCGCCGGAATCTATAAAATGTAGAGCTTGAGCGGGATAGGGTGCAAGAAGACTATGCAGTTTTCTCCTTCCTTCCTCATCACAATAGCAGTCCACACCATTTATGTTGCGGCAATCAACATGGGTGATGTTATGACCAGAGGCAAACGATTCATAATCATATATGCCTGTAAAATCGAGAAGTATAATAGGAAATTTCTTTATCATGAATGCGAAAATACATATTATTCTTGATGTGCTCGATTATCTCTTTAAGGAAGTGTCCGATTATATCTTTAGGGAAGTGTCCGATTATATCTTAGAGAAGTGCTCGATTATCTCCTTAGGGAAGTGCCCGATTATCTCCTCTTTAAGGGAGCATTTGATTATTATTAACATCTCGTTTCAATCCGGGAAGATAGCAATAGACGAGAAACGCCGGCACTAAGGTCGAGAAGAATTGCAGACAAGTAAACTCATACAACAACCAACCAATCCCGACTATAACTCTGATAGAATACAGGCCAACAATTGCTATCATCACCAATCTCCGCAATGGTAACTTTCTGATATCACCAGCAGCGGCGAGCGCATACAAGCCTGCAATGGTAAAGCCAGCTGCCAAGCAAACCGTAACAACATACAACAGCCATTCCTGCCCAAAACAGAGATGCTTCATTTCATCCTCTTTTCCTCCCCTTTTCTTTTTCTCTTCTTTTCATCTTCTTTTCCATCCTCATCCCCTCTTCTTTCTCCTCCTCATTTCATCCTCTACAGGAATCCAACTTTCTGTTTTTTTTCTTATCCATTTTCCCGTTCTACTTTTTATCACCACCTATTTGATGTAATGAGATTACAAAGATATGCATTTATAGGGCAGATGACATTGTTGCCCAGTAAAAGTTCCGGAAATCCAGACGACGGGGCAGAAAGGCCAGATCTGCACCCGTGAATCTCGGGACCTCTGCAGACATAGGCGCGCTGTAACTTAACTTGTTTTCATGATGTGCACAGGGCGGCCATCACTATGATGGGGAACCCGAACAGCGGCATAGCCCGCGGCGAATTGCGAAGCACCCTGAGCAGAGCGGGCTCTTGCCGCAGTTCGGGACAACATACATGAAAGCCGACGGGGGCAAAAACCCGCGATCTGCACACGTGAAGTTCAATAAGAAGAAGGACGGGGGCAGAAAGGCCGGATCTGCACACGTGAATCCAGCCACGGGGGGCAGAAAACCACGATTCGCCCCCGCCGTCCTATCACTCTCGGGACTTGGAAAGCGGAAACATTGCATCAACGTCATACTTGGTGAGACCAAGCATACGGCTGACCTGACCATTGGAAGAACGATACTCATAGTGCAGCTTTTTCGCCAGTTCCCGGACCTGCGCCTTAGACAACTCTTTTACGGAAGATACACCATATACTGATTGCAAGATCTTTGACAATTGGGCATACATTTCATTGTCAGTCAGGAATTCACCATCATCCAATTCCTTGGCAATCCCCAAGTATTCCTCCACATTCTTGGTCAACAATGAGAAGTAATGATGAGCGTCACGAAACATTGCCATTCCTAGTTTTACGGCACAATAAGAGGATGGCATCACATATCCGTTCATCATCTGCATTGACTCCGGATTTTCTGGGGGCCGTGCCTTAAAAAATTTTCGCAAATCCCTGTATGGCATATCCTTAAGAAGCGGCAAGTCTTTCGGTTCCATGTTAAAATAACAAAATCCAGTACCCCAGGGATACGAAAACGGCGTATGATTCGGCTGGACAACATAACCATTACGATTGACATACACGATCACGTTTCTCAATGAAGCGAGATCCTTGATCTTCTTGAGTGTCATCTTAAATTCATCAGCAAGAACGACATTCCGCTTAGCGAAATAACGAACAAGACGGTGGCGGAACACCGCGAAAAAATCATTGACCCGTTTTTCCTCTCCTGTCAATACAATGTGAAGATGGTTGCTCATCAATTCAAACGCCACGATTGCCAATTCAGGAAATTCACTACTGCATTTTGCCATCTGATTCATGGAATAAAGATAGTCGTCATCATCGGAAAAGATTATCGATGTCTCTTTCCCCAGCGTGTAAAGATGCCACCAATCATGTTTAGTGTACGAAAACGTGGCTTCGCATTTCGCTTCTGCTTCACGAAAAGAATATTTTTTCATAATGTTAGATTTGTGATACGTCAGAACATTTACCCGTCTGACGCACCGATTATTATATACTATCAACTATCAGTGTCAGGATAACTTTCCTGATTCGTTCTACGAATATACTACAATTAATCAAGAACAAGAAACGTTTTAGAAGAAAATCCGCGTGGCAAAAGACGGATCCTTACACGTGACGAACAATGAGAAGAACGACGGGGGCAGAAGGGCCGAATATGCACACGTGAAGTTCAATGTGAAAGACGACGGGGGCAGAAAGGCCAGATTTGCACACGTAAATCCCGGGACATCCTCAGACACAGGCGCGCTGTAACTTAACTTGTTTACATGATGTGTACAGGGCGGTCATCACTATGATGGGGAACCCGAACAGCGGCATAGCCCGCGGCGAATTGCGAAGCACCCTGAGCAGAGCGGGCGCTTGCCGCAGTTCGGGGACAACATCCATGAAAGCCGACGGGGGCAAAAACCCACGATTCGCACCCGTGACGAACAATGTGAAGAACGACGTGAGCAAAAAGCCACGATTTGCACACGTGATGGACAATATGAAGAACGACGGGGGCAGAAAGGCCGGATCTGCACACGTGAATCAAACGACGGGGGCGAAACCCCGCAATCTGCACCCGTGACCAAGCCCCACGATCCCTTCATGGCAAAATTCCACCCCAGTCACTAAAATCTGAGACAAAATTGAGACCGGAACACGAAATTTGAAAGTAAAATCCGTTTCGGAATGAAAACAAATTCTTATATTTGCATTTTGAAACGAAAGCGCGGAACACCTCGGCATAAAGGCAGGAAAAAACAGCTTCAACGCAAGAGAAGCGAATCAGTTTCAGCGGAACAAACTTCAACGCAAGAGAAGCGAACCAGTTTCAGCGAAACAGCTTCAACGCAAGGGAAGCACCGCTGCCTCAAAGCCGAAAAACGCCTCCGTTTCAGACTTAGATTTACACTTTAACTTTTATTATATCGCAATGTCCGGAACACAGAAAAACGAATTTGACGTCATCGTCATCGGTGGCGGCATCACCGGCGCAGGAACCGCACGAGACTGCTCATTGAGAGGCCTCAAGGTCCTGCTGATTGAACGTCACGACATCGCTGACGGCGCCACAGGACGAAATCACGGTCTGCTTCACAGCGGAGCGAGATACGCCGTAACAGATCAGGAATCCGCAGCCGAATGCATCCAGGAGAACATGATTCTCAAGAAAATCGCCAACCACTGCGTAGATGACACGTCAGGCTTCTTCATCACACTACCGGAAGACGACCTCGCATATCAGGCCAAGTTCGTGGAATCATGCACCAAAGCCGGAATCAAGGCCGAAGTGATAGATCCGAAAGAAGCCATACGGCTAGAACCGTCAGTCAATCCGGACATCATCGGCGCCGTAAGAGTGCCGGACGGATCAGTGGACCCGTTCAGACTATGCTCCTCAAACGTAGTTGACGCCAAACTCCATGGAGCGGAAGTCCTTGTATATACGGAAGTTACAGAATTTCTGCGCGAACAGGACAGAATCACCGGCGTAAAAGTCCTCGACCACAAAACCGGAGAAACAGCAGAATACAGAGCACAGATAATCGTCAATGCAGCAGGCATCTGGGGCCATCACATTGCCGAAATGGCAGGAGCACAGATAAGCATGTTCCCGGCCAAAGGCGCGCTCCTGATCTTCGCACATAGAGTGAACAGCATCGTTCTCAACCGATGCAGAAAGCCGGCCAATGCAGATATCCTGGTACCGGGCGACACAGTCTGCGTCATCGGAACCACTTCAACCAGAGTACCTTACGAAGAGTGCGACGACATGCGCGTAACCCCGGACGAAGTGAAACTGCTTCTGGCAGAAGGCGAAAAACTCGCACCTTGCCTGAACGACACCAGAATCCTGAGAGCCTACGCAGGCGTAAGACCGCTCGTGGCAGCAGAAGGTGACACCAGCGGCCGAAACATCAGCCGAGGCATCGTACTGTTCGACCACGAAAAACGTGACGGAATCAAGGGATTCATCACCATAACCGGCGGCAAGCTCATGACATACCGTCTCATGGCGGAAATGGCCACAGACCTCGTCTGCGAGAAACTCCACATTGACAAGAAATGTGAAACAAGAGAAACACCGCTTCCGGGCTCCGGCAAAGGAGACGTGCAGGAAGTGGCCAAGAACATCTGGACCAAGCCATCGACAGCACAGAAAGCCACAGCCGGACGTATCGGCAGCTTCGCATCCAAACTGAAATTCGACACCGAAGAAGAAAAGAGCCTCGTCTGCGAATGCGAGGAAGTACCTGAAAGCGAGGTTGTCAATGCCATTGAACATCTCGACGTACACAACCTTGTGGACCTGCGCCGCAGAACCAGAGTCGGAATGGGAACCTGCCAGGGCGAACTCTGCGCATGCCGTGCAGCCGGACTCCTCGGCAAAGCCCACGGATGCACACAGCGCGCAAAACAGGACCTCGTGCAGTTCATGAACGAAAGGTGGAAAGGAATGTTCCCGGTAGCCTGGGGCGAAACCATGCGTGAAGCCGAATTCACATCATGGATATATTCGGAATGTCTCGGAATAGGTGACGAGGCTGAAGACGGCACAACCCCTGAAACACCTGTATTTGAATAAAACAGCAGCATTATGAAATTCGATACAATAATAATAGGTGGCGGACTCGCAGGACTTGTATGCGGACTCAGGCTACAGAAAAACGGACAGAAATGCGCAGTAGTCGCAGCCGGACAGAACGCAATGCACTTCTTCTCAGGCGGTTTCGGGCTCCTGTCAAGACTTGACGACGGCACACGCGTAGACGAGCCGCTCAAAGCCATCCCGTCTCTGGGCGCCACACATCCATACTCGAAAATCGGCGCAGAGAAGATTGCCGCATATGACAATGAAATAAAAACACTCCTGAAAGAAGTCGGCATCCCCGTAGAAGGCGACGCCACCAGGAACAGATACATAATTTCAGCATCAGGAGCATTGAAACCGGCATGGCTGACAGTCGAAGACATCGCATCAGTCACTGACAAGACAGAGAAAATCGGAAGCAAAGCATTGATAATAAACGTGGAAGGCTTTCTGGACTTCAACACATCCTTCATTGCCGAGTCATTGGAAAAACGCGGAACCGCATGCAGAATCGCAGCCGTGACGACCGACGAAATCCGCAGGCTCAGACAGAATCCGAGCGAAATGAGAGCGACCAATATCGCAAGACGGCTGGACAAGGAAGAAGTCCGCACGAAACTGACCGGCGCCATCAAGGCTCTTGTCAATGACGAGGACTGCATCATACTTCCGGCCGTGTTCGGACTCAAGGACAATGCAGCAGGCAAACAAATAGCCAAAGATCTGAAAATCAAGACATTGTTCGTCGGCACACTTCCGCCGTCAGTACCCGGAATCAGATACCAGATGGCATTGAAGACAGCATTCGAGGCAGCAGGAGGCACATTCCTGAAAGGCGACGAAGCAGTAGGCGCAGAATTCGACGGAGACAAAGTGACAGCAGTAAGGACCGCAAACATGGGCGACATCCTGCTGACAGGCGAAAACTACATCCTCGCTTCAGGAAGCTATTTCGGACACGGACTGATTTCCGACTCAGAAAAAGTATATGAACCGGTGTTCGGAGCAGACGTCATTTTCAATGCAGACAGAAACACCTGGTACGACAAGAACTTCTTCCACAAACAGGAATACATCGGCTTCGGCGTGGACACTGACGAGAAATTCCACGTCAGGAAAGAAGGCAGGAGCATAACGAACCTCTATGCGTCAGGCTCAGTGCTCGGCGGATTCAACCCTCTTCACGAAGGTTGCGGAGCAGGCGTTGCACTCATGACAGCATTCAATGTAACAGACTCAATATTAGACAGATAGAATATGGAAGCAAAAATCACAAATGAAAACAATTTCGAGCAGTGCATCAAATGTACTATCTGTACTGTATATTGCCCGGTAACCCCCGTAAGACCCGAATATCCCGGACCTAAACAGGCCGGCCCGGACGGAGAACGCCTCAGACTGAAGAACAAATACTTCTTCGACGAGGCGCTGAAATACTGCCTGAACTGCAAACGCTGCGACGTAGCCTGCCCGTCAGGAGTAAAAATATCCGACATCATCCAGGAAGCGAGAATAGAATTCAGCACCCACGGACCGAAACTCAGGGACAGGATGCTCGCAAGCACCGACTTCATGGGAACACTGGCCAGCCCGTTCGCTCCCATTGTCAATGCCACCCTGCCTCTCAAGCCTGTAAAAGCCATACTTGACGGTGTCTTGGGCATTGACCACAGACGGACATTCCCTAAATACTCAGGTACGAAATTCGAAAGCTGGTTCAAGAAGAACGCGGCCGGAAAACAGGCAGCATTCAAGAAGCAGATAGCATATTTCCACGGCTGCTACGTGAACTACAACTATCCTCAGCTCGGAAAAGACTTCGTGACAGTGATGAATGCGCTCGGATATGGAGTTAACCTGCTGGACGGGGAGAAATGCTGCGGCGTGGCAATGATAGTGAACGGACTGACCGAAGGCGCCAAGAAACACGCCAAGCACAATGTAAAAGTGCTCCAGAAGGCCGTGGACAAGGACATGAAAGTGCTCACGACCTCATCCACCTGCGTGCTTACGATGCGCGACGAGTACAAGGACCTGCTGAAAATAGACAACTCCGGCGTAAGAGACAGCCTGCTTCTTGCCACCAAGTTCATCTACAGCCTCATTGACACAGGCAAAGTCAAACTCGCATTCAAGAAAGACTACAAGGCACGGATTGCATACCACACACCTTGTCACCTCGAGAAACTCGGCTGGGGAATCTTCTCCACCTCGCTGCTCAAGATGATTCCGGGAGTGGAATTCACCATGCTGGACAGCAACTGCTGCGGCATATCCGGAACATACGGTTTCAAGAAAGAGAATTACGAAGTGTCCCAGGCCATCGGAAAGCCGCTTTTCGACCAGATCGGACGGGTTGCCCCTGATTTCGTGGCCTGCGACTGCGAGACCTGCAAATGGCAGATAGAGATGTCCACCGGATTTACAGTGAAGAACCCTATCAGCGTGCTCGCAGAAGCCCTCGACCTCGAAGCCACAGCCAAGCTCAACGGATAGCCGCGAAGGTCATCCCCCCGCAAGCGAGCAAAACACAACAGTATTACAAACGTAACAAATTGGAATAGCCGTGGAATATCTGTCAAAGGAACGCTACGACGAAATCGTGGCAGAACTGAACAACCTCATTGACGTGGAGTATCCCCGTATAAAGGATGCTCTGTCAGAGGCACGTGCCCAGGGAGACCTCAGTGAGAACTTCGAATACCGCGCGGCAAGAAGGGCACAGGCCAAGGCCATAAGCCGAATCCGTTTCCTGCAGAAGATCCTGCAGTATTCGAGGATCATCGACACCAAGGCATTGCCCAAAGACCAGATTTCGCTTCTGAGCAAGGTTGAGTTCACGAATCTTGCCACCAATGTACGTATGACCTACACGGTGGTAAGCCCGCACGAAATGAACCTTCAGGAAAGCAAGATATCCTGCAAATCCCCTATCGGCATTGCGCTCATGGGGAAGAAAGTCGGCGATGTGGTGGATGTCAATGCCCCGTCAGGAACATTCCAGCTCAGAATCGAGAGCGTCACAATCGCCTGAAACACAAATCGATACAGAAAGTTCATACTTACGCCATCTACGAGTTACACAAACGACGCGCAGATGGCGTCTGATATGATATGGTGCCCTGCCTCGTTCGGATGCATACCGTCGTCGCAGAACAGCTCAGTAAAATCCCTGCGGGAAAGAAAGCAGGTAGTTATGTCAATGAGCCTGACACCTTCTGCCGCGGCTATCCGGTACAGCTCCAGATTATACATCTCATGCCAGTTCCCTATCGTATTCACAGTGCCGCCGAGCCACCTCAGGACATTGTTCCGCTTCTCAGTGCAGAAACCAGAGCAGATATAGGAGTAGAACTTTATGGAGTCAATGGGCGGAAGCGAAAGCATGACCGGAATGCAGCCCAGTTCCCTTACCTTTACAATCAGGCTCTCATACGTATCGCGGAACATCGACAGCGTAGTCTGGGGCACGTGGTCCTCGTCAGGATGCTCCGCGATGGCATTCCAGTCATAATTGCAGTCATTGCCCCCAAACTCGAGAAACGCAAACTGCGAATCCCGGATCTGCCTCGTATGCCTGGTCACATCCTTCATGCCGCCTGTTACAGTATTGCCGAAACGTCCATAATTCTCTATATCGACACCCATCCGCTTGGAACAGAGAGCCGCAAATCCAGAGTCCGAAATCACATAACGGTCTCGGCCTTTATCTTCTGTATTTTTTCCGGTGATAATCCCTTTCATGACCGAATCACCGAATGAAACAATCTTGTTACCCATCATAATGTCAAGTTATTTTTTAAGGATTACTAAACACGCTGCAAAAGTAAACAAGGTCGGCAGTTCAGGGAAATAAAGGTGATGACGGTATAGGATTTGTGACAAAACAGACGTTTCAGTGACAAAAACAGATATATAGTGACGAAAAAAGATTACTTTTGCATTCGTCACAACATAATGTTATGAACGACATCAACGAAATATTCAGGAAATTCTGGCCGCAGACGGTGCACATTGTTGCAATTCCAGCGTTTTTCTTCTGCTTCATGATGATCTACACACCATATGGAGCAGAGGGCTACTTCAGCGACATGATGCTGGGATATCCGTTCCATCTGGCGATGCTGACATGCATAATCGCCGCAAGTGAAGGCCTGAGCAGAAGCATTCTCTACATTTTCAGGAGAAAAATCAACAGGACCGCCTACCTCTTCTGGTGCCTGATGGACATGGTATCCGCGTCACTGTTCATGGGCCTGTACATCTGGCTGATGAAACGCACCGCCATCTCTTATTTCAGCGCAGCAGCCTGGTCATTCGGGACAATGGCATTGACCACCGTCTATCCGTACGTGGTTATCTACCTGGCATTGCTCGCCCACCTGCGGAAGAAGCAGGCAGAAAAAGCCGAAGAAGGCCCGGACGACAGAATCCGGTTCTACGACTCCAGAAAGATGCTGAAACTGGTGGTCAATGTTTCGTCCATCTACTATATCAGCGCAGACGAGAACTACGTGAACATACATTATATAGAAGACGGCAAGACTAAAAAATATGTCCTGCGAAACTCCATGAAGAGCATCGAGGACATCTGCGCCAAAAATTCACTGGTACGGTGCCACCGCTCATACTTCGTGAATCCCGCGCATATCAGGATATTGAAAAAAGACGAAAACGGACTGGTGTTCGCGGACATTGACACACCGGAAACCACCAGCATCCCCGTCACCAAGAGGTATTACGCGAACGTCACCGCGATGCTGTGACGGACTCTCTGAAAATCGCGACCATCGTCTCTGCGATGCTGTAACGACCTCTCCGGAGAAACAGAATCACCGCGATGCTGTGATCAGTTTCCTCAGATTCTTTGAAAGTGAGATGGGATAATCCTCGTCAGACCTGTCCAACCATTTGAGAGCCAATGCCTTGTCACCGAGCATGTAACAAGCGAGAGCAATATTGTACTCCGCGCAGGAACGCTTCATCATGCTCTTGGTGTCAGTCAGGGACATCCAGATTTCCATCGCTTCCTTCCACTTGAAATCATATGCCGCCAACGATGCAGCCTGCCACTGGGACGGATAATCGAAATACAATACCGTCAGCTGCTCATTTTTCCATTGCGGAGAAAAAATCCTTGCCGACAAATTGCCGAACTTCTCGCCAGGCTGGGAAAGGGACTGCCAGAAGAGAGACGGGACATTGTCCGGCACCGTATAGAAATCCGTTTTCAGATTATCAGAAATCGTCTTGCTGCCGGCCCAGGTATATACAGTATCCACCTTTCCCATACTGTCGAACGCGTATAGACGGATATGCACAGGGACATTGACCTTATACTGGGCGGAAAGCCCGTCGGAAGCCGCCTGCATATCGCCCACGGACAGTTCGCCAAACTCAGGAGAATCGAAAAGGAACACGATGTCCTCCCCCGTCTCCATCACCATATTCACCAGACTCTCCTTCGAAGCGTAGCTTGCAGAACCGTCTTTGGAACGCTTGTAGATAGGAATCGCCTCCTCTCCGGAGAAATAATCCTTCTCCAGGGCTGAGGCAAAACCGTTCGCCATATACTTGCAGAACACCGAATCGCTCTGCGAATTGTCCTCAAGATAAACGACAGCCACGGACTTGCCGGCAAGGTCAATGCCGGACTTCGACGGATAACGCATCTCCACATTCAAACTGAACGCCTGCGGATCACAGGATGCCAACACGACAGCAGCCACGGCTGCCAATGCAACAGAAACAATCGGTTTCATAGTCTATAATATTTACAAAGATACGAACTCTGCAACAAGGTCATAATCACCGGCTTCCACGATCTTGACGTTCATGAAACCGCCCACATAAGCCTGCGGTTCCCCAGTCATCACGGAACTGTCGTAACGCACCATAATCTCACCGTCCACTTCCGGACTTTCAAATTCGCTGCGGCATACGAACACCCCATCATTGAAGTCATCGACTATCACTCTCACCTGCGAGCCCACACGGCTTGAATTGAAAGCAAATGATATACCATTCTGCAATTCCATCAGCCTGTCAAGCCGTGATTGTTTGGTTTTCGGCATCACGGAGTCCTTGAAGTTCATGGCATCGAAAGTCCCCTCCTCCTCAGAATACTTGAATGCTCCAAGTCTCTCAAACTTAGCCTCTTTCACGAACTGGAGAAGTTCATTGAACTCCTTTACACCCTCACCCGGATGTCCCACGATCATAGTGGTACGCAGCACGATTCCCGGCACTTTCTCTCTCATTTTCTTTATGAGAGCCCTCGTCCAGGCCCCGTCCACGTGACGATGCATCATGTCCAGCACCTTGTCAGCCACATGCTGCAAAGGAATGTCCATATACCGACACACCTTCGGATTCGTAGCCATCTGGTCGAGCACATCTTCCGGAAAATCAGCAGGATACGAATAATGCACACGCAGCCACTCTATACCGTCAATCTCAGACAGCCTCTGGAGCAACTCTCCCAGAGCGCGCCTGTGATACAGGTCCAGTCCGTAATAAGTGGTGTCCTGAGCTATCAGCACCAGCTCCTTGATGCCCTCAGAAGCAAGCACCGTAGCCTCCTTCACCAGTTCCTCGATAGGCACAGAACGATGCGCACCCCTGATGAAAGGAATCGCGCAATACGAACAGCGCCTGTCACACCCCTCCGAAATCTTCAGATAAGTGTAAGGAAGTTTCTTGCCCGTCCTCACACGCTCCGTCCGCCTTTCCGGATGCACCTTCACGCCGAGAGCCTTCACTATCGGATCAATGTCCCTCGCGCCGAACCATCCGTCCACTTCCGGAATCAATGCCGGCATATCAGAAATGTAACGCTGTGAAAGACAGCCGAATACAAATATCTTTCCGACCTTTCCGGCATTTTTGCGCTCCACCGCCGCCAAGATGGCCTGGATAGACTCCTCCTTGGCATCACCGATAAAGCCGCACGTATTCAAAAGCAGATAGTCCACATCCCGTTCCTCCCCTGCCGGCACGATTTCGTACTCGTCACGGATCTGGGCAAGAAGATGCTCGGAGTCCACTTCGTTCTTCGAGCACCCTAATGTAACTATCTGAATTGACCTTTTTTCTGACATTCTATTCCTCAGATTTCTGTTCTGCCTCTTCAGCCTCGCCTTCCTCCACGAACTCGAGAGAAGCGAAATTCTTCAGTTCATTGTACCAGTCCACTACCTTCTTCATGTGAGAAACATAGAACCTGTCCCCGTCATAATCAGGTACAGCCTTGGTAAACAGCTCCTTGAGCTCCTCAGCGGTAGCCTTCTTGGAAGACGGAGCATCAGCCTCGCCAAGCACAGCGTGAAGCTTCTCGAACACATCCTTCAATTTCAGTTCACCCTCAGAAGTATAGATGGAGATATCAGCCAATGTGGTGATCCTGCTCTTCATATCGAAACAAGTTCTGCGTTTGTCGCTCAACGCCTCTACAATTGCTCCATTACGAGCCTGAGCGATATACAGGAACAAACCGTGCTGGCCTGACACTGAAAGAATTTTTGCCAAATCTGTTTTCATAACCTAAAAAATTTAAATTTCATTCATTTTGGACAGCACCACCTGAATCTCACGCAAAACCGCCTCGGTCTTCGCCCTGAGTTCCTCAGGAGTCCCGTCATTATCGATAATATAATCAGCCGCAGACACATCCACGCTCTGATTTCTGATCCGTTCCCGAACCGCAGCCTCATCCACACCGTCACGCTCGCAAGCACGCTTCACCCGCAGCTCCTCCGGCGCCCTCACGGCAAGGACAATGTCGAAAATCCCGCTGAAAGCAGGTTTTGTCAATGCCAATGCAGACTCCATCGCTACAATTTTTCCGCCACACTTGCCAATGTCCTCTGACACTCTCCCCAGCACTTCGTTCTTCCAAGCCTCAAAGTCCTCAATCACAGCAGGATAGACCACCCGCTCCATCTTGGACATATTTACATTGTCACTGAAAATCAGCCGAGCCAGCGCCCGTTTGTCGAAGCGCCCGTCCTCCGTCCTCAGCCTTGCACCCAACGCAGTCTCAAGCCGGGAAAGCAACTCCCCTTCATAGAGGGCCTTCGTCCTGCTGTCACTGTCGTACACAGGCACGCCCAGCTCCTCCATATACTTGGAGACCAGCGACTTGCCGCTGCCGATACCGCCAGTTATGAGCAATGTCAATGACTTCATTTCCCGCTCTCCACACAGTCAAACACCTCAGGGCTCACCGTATAGTCCAACACCCCGACAGGAACAGATTCCATACGCGGAAGGCATTGGCCCTTAAGCGATTGGGTAAAATCATTGTAATCCACATACACCTTCACATCGTCAGTCGGAGCCGACGAAATCGGGAAAGCGCAGTGGAACGTCACCTCAGCCACAGACGGATAGATAATCAGCGACTTGCCCCGCGGAACATTCCTCGTGTCCACAGGTATCTGCACCTTGACCTCCACAAAACGCGAGACATTCAGACGATAACGCACCGTGGCATCGGACATCCTCACGCCCTTGATCTTGTCGAGCTTCGCCTCTCCGTGAGCCGAAGCGTCCAGGTCATTGAGCGTAAGTGACTCAGTATAAACCCTGTCAATGCCGGAAAGATGGAACGGTTCGCCGTAAATCGTAACAGAATCAGGCGACACCGAGAGGGTTCCGACATTGATATACTGAGGCTTGAAACTGAGCGAATAGACCGGCTGGACCGGTACCCGCTTATGGTTCTCGAAAGGGAACCTGAAGGACAACGTATCGACCAGGAAGGTCTCCAGCTTGGTCCCCGTGCCGAAAATCTGCGCAGCGTACTTGTTCAACTCGTCAGACGTGATGTAGTACATCTCCTCACTGCTCCGGTGCATATCCGACGAATTGAAACGTATGACCACAGGCTGCTGATTCTCAGCCCTTTCCAGCTGGATAAGGCCGAATCCCGTAGCGCGGCACCTCGCCATTGCCACAGATGTGTTCGAAGACTGGAAAGCGTGACCGTTGATGTCGCACTGCGCCTGAACCGGCACACGGACGATTTCGGTATAGTTCAATGACAGATAATGAATCAGCCATATACTATAAGCCAGCAGGAGAGAGACAATAAAAAGCTTTGCATCCCTCCCGCTGATATTCAACTTTTCCGTTATTTTTCCGAACACGTTCCGCATAGCCTGAAGTCCGGATTATGGAACTACTGCTGCTGAGTTTCAGAGAAATCCTTTACAAGAGAATTCTTGTCCACTCTGAGTTTGGTGTCACCGTCCACCTTGATGATGACAGTCCTGTCTTTGATTTCAGCCACCTCACCGTAGATGCCGCCGATAGTCACGACCTTGTCGCCCTTCTTGAGGGCATTGCGGAACTTTTCCAATTCCTTCTGCTGCTTGCGCTGCGGACGAATCATAAAGAACCACATGATCACGAAGATGAGAATCAGCATTACCCACATTGACCAACCGCCGCCGACAGGCTGCTGACCAGCCGGTGCCTGAAGAATTAAAGTAAGAATATTCATTTTCAATAAAAATTTATTCTACAAATATAATAAAAGATTTTCCTTTTACGACAATCCTACTCCACCAGTCCTGCTCCGCTCTTGACTATCTTGCCGTCAGCCACCAGTTTCGCGCAAAGCTTGTCCAGAAGGCCGTTCACGAACGAGCAGCTCTTCGGAGAACTGTAGTATTTGGAAATTTCAACATACTCATTTATAGTCACTTTCAGAGGAATCTCAGGGAAACTCTCTGCCTCGGCCAGACCGAGTGCCACAATAGATATATCTATGGAGTTCAACCTGTCCGCCTCCCAGCCTTTCACTGACGACGTGATGAGACTGTAATAGCCCTCGTATCCGGTAAAGGCATTCTTCAACAGCCTGGTAACGAACACCTTGTCACTCTGCACATCAGCTTCAGGATTCTTCTTTCTAAGAATGTCGCTCATATACAGATCCGGCAGACGCCAAGCCTTGCCTGCGGCCAGATCCTCCATCGTCCTGCAGCAGAAGGTCAATGAATAAGCGAGATCATCTATCCAGTAAAGTGAGATATCCTCAAGAATGGCCGCGAGCTGCGGATTGTCCACAAACTCCTTCTCAAATATCTTTATGAAAAGACGGCAGTCCTCCTTGAGCGAACGGGACGGCTCGGCCATATAGTTCTGGAAATACTTCTTGCCCTTGAGCGAGTCCAGAACAGAACCGATGAGCAGGTCATACTGTGACCATGAGAGGTTCTTGCGCTCAAGCATCTTCTTGAAGTCAGGATCGTCCCTGAGGATTTCAGCCACCTGATTGTCAGCGAACTTGGTATTCGGATTCAGGTCCTCCTCCGTAGGATTGAACTTGTTCTTAGCAAGGTCAATGCGGTGCTTCGCCTCATCCGTCAATGGCATAACTATCGACAGCATAAACAGATACAGGTCACGTGTCGCCTCGCAGGACAACTCCAGTTCCTTCATCGCATCATCCAATGTCATCTTGCCCACAGATGCATAGCCATACAGCACCTTGAAAGCCTTTATCCTCAAAATTCTTCTACCTAACATAATCGAATCAGTATCTTTTTCACAAAATTTTCTCAAAGATACTACCATTTTTCAGAATTATCCTTATATTTGGTAAATAATTAAATTTAGCAAGGGAGATATGTACAACGATGATTATGAGGGAGGCTACTCCCACGATCGCTCCGGCGATGAGATCTATTCAAAGCCGGTAAGAGCAGGCAAAAGGACTTATTTCTTCGATGTCAAATCGACAAAAGGCAATAACGACTTCTACCTCACTATTACTGAAAGCAAACGCAGGGTTGAACAGGACGGCAAGTTCAGTTATGACAAGCACAAGATTTTCCTGTACAAGGAAGATTTCGACAAGTTCGCAGAAGGACTTGAGGATGTCATTTCCTATATCAGAGCCAAATGTCTGAAGGATGCGCCGGAAGGAGCCGCCGAAGTAAAGGCTGCGCCAGAGGTTTCTGTCAATGAAAAGGCAGAGGATCCTGACATGTTCTAATATAAGTAGCATAATACGAAGAAGGCGGCCCGATTGAGGTCGCCTTCCTTGTTATATAGCGTGTCTAACATGCTGCGGCCCGGATGCACCGGCCCCATCAGCACCTATTCTTTTATAGGGTCGCAGGTGAATACGACACCCAGACGCTTGAACACCCTGCGGTCCACCTCCGAAAGCATCACAGTCGAATGCACCTGACAGCCGGCAAGCTCAGGAAGCTGGGCCAATGCCCTGCGGCACTTGTCATCCGTAATGCTCAGCAGCGAAAGCGCCACCAGCACCTCATCGGTATGCAGCCTCGGATTATGTCCGTGAAGATAAGTAACCTTCGTCTTCTGGATCGGCTCGATCATATCACGCGGCAGAAGCTTTATATTATGGTCAATGCCGGCCAGATGCTTGATAGCGTTCAATATCAATGCAGCACTTGAACCCAGCAGCGGGCTGCACCCGGCAGTGATGATAGTGCCGTCGGCAAGTTCGATGGCAGCAGCCAGACCACCGCTCTCCTCCTTCCTCTCCTTGGCCGCCACAGTCGTCTTGCGGAACGAAGTGTCTATCTTGGCCTGCTTCATCAGGGAGCCTATCTTATTGATTTCAGCATCATTGACAGCACCGTCCGCCATCCTGCACAACGCATCATAGTACCTGCGCACGATTTCCTGCTTCGCGGCATTGCAGCAGATCTCCTCATCGCACATGCAGTAGCCTATCATATTGACACCCATGTCGGTAGGCGACTTGTACGGATTCTCGCCGTAGATGCTCTCGAAAATGGCATTGAGCACAGGAAAAATCTCGATGTCGCGATTATAATTGACCGCCATCTTGCCATAGGCCTCGAGATGGTACGGGTCGATCATGTTCATATCATTGAGATCAGCCGTTGCAGCCTCATACGCCAAGTTCAGCGGATGCTTGAGCGGCAGATTCCAGATAGGGAACGACTCGAACTTCGCATAGCCGGCCTTGATACCCCTTTTGTGCTCCTGATAGAGTTGGGACAGGCACACAGCCATCTTTCCGCTGCCCGGTCCCGGAGCCGTAACCGCCACGAGAGGCCTGGTGGTAGGAACATAGTCATTCCTTCCGAAACCGTCCTCAGAGTCGATCAGGGCCACATTGTTCGGATAGCCCTCGATGGTGTGGTGGTAATAGGTCTTGATACCGCGCCTCTCCAGCTTGATGCGGTAGTTGTCCGCGCTGGACTGACCATTGTAGTGAGTGATGACCACGGCGCTGACCAGGAAGCCATGCCGCTCGAACTCATCATGAAGCCGCAGCACATCCACGTCATACGTGATGCCCAGGTCATTGCGGACCTTGTTCCGCTCAATGTCCAATGCGCTTATGACAATGATGATTTCCGTGCTGTCGGCCAACTGCCTGAGCATACGCATCTTGGAATCCGGCCGGAAACCCGGCAGAACCCTGCTTGCATGATTGTCATCGAAAAGTTTACCTCCGAATTCGAGGTAAAGTTTGTCTCCGAACTGCGAAATCCGCTGTCTGATGTGTTCGGATTGAATTTTTAAATATTTATCGTTGTCGAACCCGTATTTCATAACGGGATTCAAAGTTACGAAAAAAATCCTTATATTTGAACTTTGACGACAAGATTCGTCATTTTTTAAAAACAAATTTGCAGAACAGATGAGTTCGATATTACTTAAGAATATAGTAGTCAACGGAGTCCTTTCCAATATATATATTGAAGGGACGACCATCCGCAGGATAACTCCCGTCGGTATCGCTTCCGAAGAAGAAGTGAAGACAGCCTCAGGCGTGGAAGTGATGGACTGCGAAGGCAGGACAGCGGTGCCGGGATTCATTAACATGCACACCCACGCTGCCATGACATTGATGAGAGGCATTGAAGAAGACGTTCCTCTTACGGAATGGCTTGCGAAAATCTGGGAGACAGAGTCCAAAATCGATGCTGAATACGTTTACTGGGGCACGAAAGTGGCCTGCCTGGAGATGATAAAGACAGGAACCACCACCTTCAATGACCAATACTGGTTCTCCCCTTACGCACGCAAGGCCGCTGTCGAGATGGGTATCCGCCCAGTGGTTTCATACGTCACCCTCGACCACGGGAACCATGAGGAATGCGAGAGGCAGAAGGAACAATGCATCAGGACCTATGAGGAGTCACTCGGGCTTGATGACGGCGGCATATTCGAGATCGGCATCCACGCCATCTACTCCACAAGCGAGGAACTGATTCTCTGGGCCACAGAATTCGCGAGGAAACATGGCCTGAAGATTCACATACACGTAAGCGAGACCGCGAAGGAAATCGCAGACTGCAAGGAGCAGCACGGCGGACTCTCCCCTGTCGAATATCTGGACAGGCTCGGAGTTCTGGGACCGGACGTTCTCGCCGCCCACACCCTCTGGCTGAGTGACAATGACGTGGAGATTCTCGGAAAACGCAGAGTGAACTGCGTCCACAACATCAACTCGAACACCAAGCTCGCGTCAGGTTATATGTTCAGGTACAATGAGTTGCGCGATGCCGGGGCAAATGTCTGCATAGGCACTGACGGCTGCGCCTCATCGAACAATCTGGATATGCTCGAGGCCATGAAAACCTCTGCATTGTTCCAGAAAGCTTGGAGGAACGACCCTAAGTCATTGCCTCTGGAGGAACTCCTCCCACTCGCGACGGAAAACGGAGCGAAGGCATTGGGGCTGAACACCGGCAGGATCGAGGAAGGCAGATTGGCGGATATTCTGATAGTCAATACCGATAACACCTTCTTCATTTCTCCGGGATCATTCTTGTCGAATTTCATTTATTCAGCGCACAGCGACTGTATCGACCACGTCATTGCAGGCGGCAGATTCGTGATGAAGAACCGCAAGGTGAAGGACGAGGCAGGAATCATTACAGGTGCGAAGGAACAACTAATCAAAATACTCTAAATCACATAGTTATGGACCCAAGATCAGAAAAAATTTTCAAGGCCGCTGACTATATCAAGGAGCGGCTCGACGGACGTGTTCCGGTAGCCGGAATCGTACTTGGAAGCGGATTGGGAAAGCTTGCAGAGAAGATCGAGAACCCTATAGTAATTCATTACAAGGACATCCCCGGATTTCCTGTTTCCACTGCCATCGGGCATAAGGGAAATTACATCGCAGGTGAGCTGGGAGGCAAATTCGTGATAGCGATGCAGGGACGCATCCACTATTATGAAGGTTATCCGATGGAACTGGTGACATTGCCTATACGCGCGATGAAAGTGCTGGGTATCAGCTACTTGTTCGTATCCAACGCTGCCGGCGGTATCAATTTCGACTACAAGGTCGGTGACCTCATGATCATTAAGGACCACATCAACCTCCTGCCGAACCCTCTCATTGGCCCGAATCTCGACGAATTCGGTCCGCGGTTCCCGGACATGACGCATCCTTATGACAAGAAGCTCATTGCCAAGGCCAAGGAGATTGCTTCGGAGGCTGGCATTCCTCTTCGCGAGGGTGTTTACATCGCAGGTACAGGTCCTTCTTACGAGACACCTGCCGAATGGCATTTCTTCAGGACTATCGGGGCTGATGCTGTCGGCATGAGCACTGTGCCTGAGGTAATCGTGGCAAGACACTCGGAGATTCCTGTTTTCGGAATGTCGGTTATCACCAATGCCGCACAAAAGGAGTTCGCGGCTGACTACAAGAACGATGGAGACGATGTCGTGAAGGCTGCGGACGCTGCAGCGGACAAGATGACATATATCTTCACCAAAATCATTGAATCACTTTAATTTACGGTGACATTGCCCATTCCGGCAGTGTCACTTTTTTAACAGAAAGATATGGAATTCGGTTTTATTAGAGTTGCTGCGGCGACGCCAAGAGTGAAAGTGGCAGATGTGGATGCCAATGTGGAAGAAATCTGCAGAATGGCGGAAATCGCTGAGAATGAGCAAGTTTCCATCTTGGCTTTTCCGGAGCTTTCCGTCACGGGCTACAGTTGTGGTGATTTGTTTGCCCAGGAACTACTGGTCAACAAGGCTGAGGAAGGCGTAAAAAGGCTGAAAACATTCTCACGCGGCAAGTCATTGACATTGGTCGTGGGCGTGCCCGTCAGAGTGCGGGGTTCGCTTTACAACTGCGCAGCGGTCATCCAGAACGGGTCGCTGAAGGGCATTGTACCGAAAATTTACCTTCCGACCTATAACGAATTCTACGAATCGCGCTGGTTCTCAAGCGGTTGCGATTTTCTTTCTGACACCCTGAGCGCTTACGGCCGGATTGAGGACAATGCCAAGGACTGCAGTTCGCCTGCCGCCGGTGCAGAAATCAGCTACGCCGGACACAAGGTGAATGTCTATCCGAATATGCTGTTCAATGTCGGCCGCGCGACTTTTGCCATAGAGATCTGCGAGGACCTTTGGACACCGATTCCGCCGTCTTCCCATCATGCTCTCGCAGGAGCTCAGATCATCGTGAATCTTTCTGCGAGCAATGAGGTCCTGATGAAGCACCAATACCGCAAACAGCTTGTCAGTCAGCAGTCTGCGAGGACGATTTCGGCTTACGTCTATAGTTCATGTGGTTATGGTGAATCTACTCAGGATGTGGTTTACGCCGGTTCTTCTCTGATTTATGAGAACGGAAGCCTGATGGCGGAGAACAAGAGGTTTTCGCTTGAGTCAGGGATGATATGCGCCGACATTGACATTGACAAGCTTTCCGTGCTGCGTCAGAAAGAGAGCACTTTCCATTCTGTGGCTCCTGACGGCACGGGTGACGGGCTGGATGCGCGGAGGTATTTCGCTGTGGCATCTGGTGATGGCGCTGCGACTGATTTCGAAAAATGTCTGAAAAGGTACATTGACCCGCATCCTTTCGTTCCGGGCAATGCGGCTGAGCGTGACGAGAGGTGTCGCGAAATTACTGATATCCAAGTAATTGGCCTAGCGACAAGGCTCGCTCATATCCATTCGCAGACTGCCGTAATCGGCATTTCCGGCGGACTGGACAGCACATTGGCATTGATAGTGACGGTCCTGGCTTTCGACAAGCTCGGCTGGGACAGGAAACGGATTATAGGTATCACGATGCCGGGACTCGGCACGACGACGAGAACGCATTCGAATGCTTCCGACTTGATGGCGGCATTGGGCGTGACGTCTCTGGAGATTCCTATCGGGAAGGCTGTGGCGCAACATTTCTCCGACATTGGCCAGAGCCCTGAGGTTCAAGATGTTACCTATGAGAATTCGCAGGCACGCGAAAGGACGCAGATTCTTATGGATGTGGCCAACAAGGATAACGGTATCGTGGTGGGTACCGGTGATCTTTCTGAGCTTGCGCTCGGCTGGGCGACGTACAATGGCGACCACATGTCCATGTACGCGGTGAACGCCAGCATTCCGAAGACGCTTGTGCGATACCTGGTGGGCTGGGCCGCCGAGAACCATTTCGAGAGTGATGTGGCAGTGGCTGCCGGACGTGGCACCGTGGGGGCTTGCGGTGGTGTGGAGAATCGTGGTGGTGTGGGGAATCGTGGGACATCGCCAGAGACTTCTCGTGGAGACGTAGCTGACCACAAACGCTCTGTACGTGAGATACTTATGGATATCATTGACACGCCTGTAAGTCCGGAACTGAAGCCGGCGGACAGCGAGGGAAACATCACCCAGAAAACGGAAGACCTTGTGGGCCCATACGAGCTGCACGACTTCTTCCTCTACCACATTTTCCGTTTCGGCGCGAGACCATCGAAGGTTTACTTCCTGGCACGCAAGGCTTTCGAGGGCGTATATGACGACGCCACCATTCTCAAATGGCTGAACACATTCATCAGGCGTTTCTTCGCCCAGCAGTTCAAGCGATCCTGCCTCCCTGACTGCCCGAAAGTCGGCTCCGTCTCCCTCTCCCCAAGAGGTGACTGGCGAATGCCGTCCGACGCCTGGCGCACCATCTTCCTGAACGACCTGCCGGAAAGGTGATCATCGGCTATCTTTTTCGGCTGATCTTGTCTGGCTGATTATTTCCGGCTCGAGCACCATCGGTCGGGGGCAAAAGGACTCGATTTGCACACGTGGTTCCAACGACGGGGGCAGAAACCCGCAATCTGCCAGCCGCTCTCAAGAAAGGCTGCCACTGACTTATGTGACAGCGGTCGCTAAGATAGCCTTAGTAGCAATATTCTGAACAGAAAAAGAAGTAATATTTCCTTTATTGTTCAAATTATTGCTATATTTGCAGCATGAAGATAGAATTAAGTGAAATAGGAACCATTCCAGTAACAACTTCAATCATTGAATCGTTATATCCGGAACTGAAGTCTGCTAATAAGAAAGTAACTTGGCTTGAAAAGCAAGGATTTATCATCAGACTGAAGCGGGGACTTTATGTGGCTAACCCCAAACATTCAGGAAAGACCCTATCGAGTGAGTTGATTGCCAATCATATCTATACACCTTCGTATATTTCAATGTCCACTGCACTACGATATTATGGACTTATACCCGAGGCTGTATATGTTCATCAATCAATGACGGTGAAGCACTCCCGCAGTTTTCAAACTCCGATCGGCAGTTATGACTACAAGCATATCTCAAAAATGGCATTTCCGATAGGAGTAAGGAGTATGTTTAAGGATAATTATGCTTTTCTTATTGCATCACCGGAAAAGGCTTTGTGTGATTTGATTGCCAATTCCTCACAGGTCTATCTTCGCTATATGAAAGATGTGGAAACATATCTTGAACAGGATATTCGTATGGATATGGATGAGTTCTGCAAGATGGATGAAACCATATTCGAAGACTACATAAAGGTTGGCAAAAAGGCTGATTCAATTTCGACACTTTTAAAATTCTTACGACGATGAAAAATGAAATATTCGACAATATGCTCTCCCGTTATGATTTAACAACAGAGCAACAGAAGAGAAACGCTATATTTGAAGTGAACCAACAAGTGACACTTGCCGGCTTGTATGCAGGAGGCTTTTTTGAGTCGGCAGCTTTCTATGGCGGAACTTGCTTGAGAATCTTTCATGGATTGCAGCGTTTCAGTGAGGATATGGATTTTTCATTGCTTACACAAGATGACAAGTTCGATTTCACGAAATATTTTCCTGCAATCATTGATGCTTTTACAATGGTAGGCCGTGAGGTTGAAATAAAGAAAAAAGACAAGAGAAATTTCGGAAAGGTCGAATCTGCATTTCTTAAAGACAATACAGATGTATATGATGTGACTTTCCAAACAGAGAAGTCTATAAAGATAAAGATAGAAATAGATACTTGCCCACCGTTAAACTTCAAGACGGAACAGAAGCTATTGCTTCAGCCATATTCATTTATGACCCGTTGTCTTACACTTCCCGACTTATTTGCAGGCAAGATGCACGCATTAGTATATCGTGCCTGGAAGAACAGAGTAAAAGGTCGTGATTGGTACGATTTTGAATGGTATGTACGCCATAATGTCCCACTTGATTTTACTCATTTAGCAGAACGGTGCAAGCAATTTAACAATGAGGATATTACACCAACGTTATTCAAAGAGAAACTCATTGAGCGTCTCTCAACAGCAGATATAAAACAAGTGAAAGAAGATGTATTGCCTTTCGTGCGCAACCCAAAGGAACTTGACATTTGGTCAAATGATTATTTCGTACAGTTGGCTGGGATGATGAGAATGGAATAATCTTGTATTTAGGGATTGTCGTTTAATGTTTTCAATCCGAGCGAAGCAGCTGCCAATCCCTTCAATTTCTGCGTCCGGCTCATCAAAATTTCATTTTCATATTGGATTCACAATCTCCGCGTCCCCCCCCCAAAAAAAACCTCACCCCGCCTCGCTCCCGTCTTCGCCGTACTTTCCGTCCTTGGCTTCATAGATGACGGACGGCTCCAGGACCTCGACCGTGTGCCAGACGCCGGCGGGGACGACGCAGCCGTAATTGCCTGAGGACGGGTCCAGGACAATACTGGAGTGCGACGAACGCTGATTAGGTTTGTCAATGATATTGAATCTGTGTGCCACCTTGAAATAGGCCAATTCCAAGAAAAGAAGAATCAATCAAAAAGATGATTCCTTAAATAAAAAAATGAATTCATATTATCTTGATATAACGTTAGTTGATTCACTTAAAAGAAGGCAGGTCCGGAAATCCAAGCCGCTTCGAGATCTTCTTGAGACGGGCGCCCCAAGAAATTGCATACGACATCCACCATGATACCGGCCTCCTCATAAAAAAACAAAACGAGAATAATTAGGGATTGTCGTTTAATGTTTTCAATC
>ULOQ01014826.1_pt1 | contig 32087 bp, 29 predicted proteins | sample 1952741 | NCBI WGS metagenome assembly ULOQ01 (sample SAMEA4835608, study PRJEB28245) | human gut metagenome | biome: gut microbiome; material: fecal sample | place: Denmark | collected 2008
CAGGACCCGATGAACCTCAAACATCACACCTGGATTCATCCATGGACAAAGGAGTCTTCCAATGCCTCTTTTCCGGAGCTCTATGAACAGGCTGAGAAAATTTATCATAAACGTCTGATTGATTACGCACACTTGCAGCACTCTGGTTTTCCGCAAAAAGAAACCGCACGCTTTCTGTCCGCGTACGGTAATTTTTCGTTTCTGAGTGGTCTGCCTTGTGATGGATAAAAGAGTTTCTTCCTATTATATAGGAGACATATGATTATAATATAATCTGATTTTGGAAATCCGCAATCTGCTGACAGATAATTTCCATCAAACGCGTGCGTGCTTCCACGCTTGCCCAGCCAATATGAGGAGTGATAATCAGCTTTTCGCTGTCTTTGATTTTGCGAAGCGGATTATCCTTCCGCATTGGTTCTGCGGAAAGGACATCCAGCCCCGCACCCGCGATTTCTCCGGCCTCAAGCGCATCCGCCAGATCCTGTTCCACAACAATCGGTCCTCGTCCAAGATTCAAAAAAACTGCAGACGATTTCATTTCCTGAAATGCTTCCCGGTTCATGAGTCCCCGCGTATTTTTATCAAGAGGTGCATGAACAGAAACAATATCTGATTGTTCCAACAACGCATCAAATTCCACACGTTCATATCCCTGCTGAGAATTCTTACCGGAAGTGGAATAATAGATCACCCGGCATCCGAATGCCTTTGCAATATCCGCCACACGTCTCCCGATATTTCCCAGACCAATGATTCCCCAGGTTTTTCCGCTCAGCTCATGAAACCTTTTCTCAAAATGGGTAAACATAACATCTCCCACATATTTCTCCGATTTGACATACTGATCATAATACGCAAGCTTTTCCCAAAGATAAAACAGCATGGCAAACGTATGCTGGGCTACGCTTTCCGTGGAGTATCCTGCAACATTACGCCATTCTATGCCACGGCTTTTTAAATATTCCTTATCCAGATTGTTTGTTCCCGTTGCCGTCACACAGACAAGTTTCAGTTTTTTTGCTTTTCCAATCGAATGCTCATTAATCTCCACTTTGTTTAACACGATCACGTCTGCATCCACGGTCCGTTCCAAAGCTTCTTCTGTAGTGGAAAAATTATATGTTACCACCTCTCCCAGTTTTTCAAATGCAGACAGATCAATATCATCTCCAATTGTTTTTGCATCCAAAAATACGATTTTCATTTTATCCTCCTACCCTATTCTGATTCCAAAAGAAAAAGAGGCTGCCTTTTCTAACATCCTCTTCCCCTTTACATCCTGTATTTATATCTATGCAATCGAAAATGCATAGACCGTTTTTGTATCATATGATTTTCCGGCTTCTGTCAATGGTGTTGTAAAATTTGGCTCATTGATGGAATTTGGAAAATACTGTGTTTCCAGACAAAAAGCATCCCGCTCTTTGCATACTGCTCCGCCCTGCACTTTCTGTCCCTGAATGAAATTCGCAGTGTAAAGCTGCATACCGATACAATCCGTAATCACGTCCATCTTTATGCCACTCTTTGTACTGTATGCGGTGGCAATCTTTTCAAGCCCTGCCCGCTCCTTATCCAGAACAAAATTATGATCGTATCCATGGCCGTAAGAAAGCTGATCATTTGCCTGCTCAATATCTCTGCCCATCGGCTTTGCTTCCCGGAAATCAAACGGTGTTCCATCCACCGAAGCAATCTCACCGGTCGGAATGGATTTTGCATCAATTACCGGTGTGTAATGAGACGCGCGGATCTGCAGAATCTGTTCCATGGCACTGCCGCTTCCGGCACCATTCAGATTGAAATATGCATGATTTGTCATGTTAAAAATCGTTGTCTTATCCGCTGTTGCATGATATGTAATGGAAAGTTCGTTCGCTTCAGTTACTTCATACGTTACTTTCATAACTGCATTTCCCGGATATCCCTGCTGACCTTCTGCATCCTTAATTACAAATGTAATTTTGTCTGCCGTCTGTTCCTCAGCATCCCACAGACGTCTTGAAGTTGCCTGTGAACCACTGTGCAGATTATTTTCATTATCGTTTTTCTCAAGCTGATAGGTAACTCCATCGATCACAATTTCCGCATTTGCAATACGATTGCAGTTTCTTCCAACAACTGCTCCAAAACTGGCCATCTGCTGCTGATAAGTCTCTGCATTTTCATAACCAAGGACCACATCTGTATTTTTTCCGTCCTTATCTTTTACCACAAGTGATACAATGGATGCTCCAAAATCTGTAATCTGTGCATACATCCCCTTCGTATTAGAAATAGTATAAAGTGTTGCCTCTTCTCCATCTGCAAGCTTTCCAAATGCTTTTCGTTCCATAACTGTAATTGCCTCCTGAATTCATCTACTCTGTTCCTGTCTATATAAAATATTTTACCTTGTTTGGGTTAAGAAGTAAAGAACAAGTGCCGATGTAAATAGTAAAAATATAGAAATTATAACCTTTTTAAGAAAGGATGTTTATTATGTCCACAAAAGTTTCCTCTGGGGTATCATTATCCACGAATTATTTTTTAAGAAACTTCTATACAAATAATCAGAAAGCAGCCAAAACCTCCGGTCGGTCCGGTTACAGTAATGTGGAGCTTTCCTACGAAGACAGCCGTGCTTTAAACAGGGCTGCCAAGCGGATTTCCAAAAGTGATTTTGGTTCCGACACGGATGAGAAAGACGATGATCTCAATGATACATCGAAGGCTGCCATTGAAGCCTTTGTGGATACTTACAACTATACGGTCACTTCCGGGAAATCCAGTTCCGACTACGAAACCAAACGTTATGTCAAGCAGCTTAACACGCTGAGTAAAAAACACGCAGACGAACTGGAAGATTTAGGTATCACGATAAACAGTGATGGCACTTTGGATCTCAACAAAGACCTTCTGAAAACCGCCAATAATTCCAAGGCACGAAAGCTGCTCTCTCCGGATCAGGAATATCCGCAGAAGCTCGTCAAGCTTTCCCGTAAGATGAATTCCGCTGTACAGGAGAACATTATGTCCTTGATCAGCACGCAGAATATGCATATTGACATCTCCTTATAAAACGCAAAACAAAAGTAGGTGATACGGTTCGTATCACCTGCTTTTTTTATTTCACTGTTCTTATAGGAACTCATCTTCTTTTGGCCAGAGATCTCCCTCATTTAATCCGTGCTCAGTCAGCCAGCTGTCCTCCACAGAAAAACAGGTTTCTTCTTCTTTTTCATTAATCAGAGTCACCGACACCTTCGGCCGCTGCCCTTCTGCCAGTTCCTCACACCCATACTCTCCGTCAAAAATGTGCTTGATCTTCCACATATGACACTCCTTTTTTCCCGACATTAAAAGATTTTTCTAAAATCGAACGCTTTCTATTGTACCACATGTTCCTTCACAATCACAGTTGTCAGATATCCTTTTGCCTGTTCCAGTTCATCCAGGCCACAATACACCTGTTCATTCTCCATGCCGCAATTGGATATTCCATAAATGTCCTGGTGCACTCTGCTCTCTTTATCCTGCATCGATTCCCGGAGCACCCGTAATAACTCTTCGAGTTTTTTCCCGGATTTCATATAAATGCGTGTACCGTGAAAACCGAGTGACTCACGCACGTCATACGCCGCCGGGATAATATGAATCTCCTCGTTTTTTTCTCCCAGGGAAATTCCCAGTCTTGCCGCTACTGCACAAAACGACGGCACACCACTTACGATCCGCGCCTCCCAGCCGGCATCTGCTGCACATCTGTGCATATACATATAGGTAGAATATACTCCAGGATCTCCAATTGTGAGCATTCCTATCCGCAGTCCCTGCCGGAGATAATCTTCCATGGCATCATAAATCCGTTTGTGTGCCAGTTCCAGTTTCTGTGCATCTTTGATCATCGGAAATGGCATGCAAAGAAGTGGCATATCTGCAATTTCCGGACAAACCTGCTCCACGATCCGATACGCATAACATTCCTCTTTTGACACTGCCGGAAGCACAATGAGATCACAGCTGCGAATCGTTTCCAATGCCTGTATGGTCATAAGTTTCGGATCTCCCGGTCCCACACCGATTCCATAAAGGATACCCGGACGATTTTCTGTTGTTAAATCACAAAATAATTTTTTCGTTACCTGTCGCAAATGAGTCAGATACACCTCCCGGACAGCCGGATACTCCCCAATTCCCCGAATCACACATTCCGGCTGGTATCCGGCCGCCTGCAATTTTCCGGCAAAGGAATCCGCATCCGGCTGCTCCCCGTCCTGCATGCCGCCTGCCATATCATTATTTGCATGGTCTCCCGCCACCAGCATAAACGGTGTAAGAAGCACTTTCCCGTTCTGTCTGCTCTGCAGCCCGGACTTCATCCGTGCAATCACGTCTTCAATGGTAATACTTCCCTCCACTGTTGCGATATAGATTTCATGCTTTGCATAAGCACGCAGCGACTGTTCCATCATCGCATAACTGGCATCTGCCGCATGTTCGGTTCCATGCCCCATCAAAATCAATGGGAAATCTCCCACCTCTTCCTTCAGCGACTCCCACAGTGCTTTTGCCACATCCTCATAATCCTGCGGTTTTGCCAAAAGCGCATCGGCAACTGCAATCTGCTCGAAAGCACCGGCATATTTTTTCGCCGCTTCCTTGAGTCTGTGATTTTCAATTCCGTCAATCACATGGGTAGGAAATACAGCTACATGCGTCACTCCCTGTTTTTTCATGCTTTCGAGAGCTTCCGTCGGACTCTTTGCTTCTATATGCTCGCGCTTTTTCATTGCGTTACGCACAATCGTACTCGAGACAGCTTCCTCTACCACGGCATCCGGATACAATGCCCGGACCTGCCGCGTGATGGCTGCAATATTTTTCTGCCGGGTATCCGGATAGGTTGTTCCAAAACTCACAATTAAAATTGCTTTTTTCATGTTATTTTGCATTCCTCTCTCTGTGATATAAGCGTGCTGCCTGTACAAAGTGTTCCACAAATGCCGGATTGGACGGATAATACAAATGTGGATAACCCCACCAGTTTCTGTCGTCCTCGTGGATACATGTCCAGGATGTTCCGCTTACCGGTTTGACCGCCACGCAGCTTTCTCCATTGTTGTCACTGTCATAGTAATGAAATTCATGTGCACGGACAGGTTTTCCCGCCAGGAAATGAGACGTCTGTTCCATCACATTCACATAGCCAAAACGTACAAGTTTTCCCCGGTTATGACAGCTGCCCGTTATGATACCTGCCATCGGCCAGTTTTCTCCTTCTTCATCTGTCATGGATTCATGCAAATACATAAACCCGCCGCACTCTGCCACGGACGGCATACCATTTTCAATTGCCTCCCGGATGGAATTGCGCATGGAGACATTTTCTGAAAGCTGCCGGGCACACAGCTCCGGATAGCCTCCTCCCAGAAGAAGCGCATCCGCTTCCTCTGGAATTTTTTCCTGTCCAAGCGGCGAAAACCAGACGAGTTTTCCACCATACGCTTCCAGAAGCCGCAGGTTATCCTCATAATAAAAACAAAATGCCTCATCTTTTGCAACTGCAATAACCGGACATTCCTCCTGCTGTTTTTCCTTTTTCTGTAAAACCCCTTTGTCTTTTCCCGGTTCCTGTAATTTAGGCAGTTTCGTTTTTCCGTCCCGAAACGCATGTAAAAGTGCCCAGCTTTGCAACAGCTGCAGCATCCGATCCAGATCTGCGGTCTCTTCAAGTTTTTCCGCAGCCTGATTGACCTGCTTGCGCAGACCTTCCATTTCCTGTGGCATTTTCAAACCCAGATGCCGGCTCTCCAGATGCAGATTTTTCTGTACCGGAAAACATCCCAGCACCGGAAGGCCCAGTTCTTTCTCAATCACCGGCGTCATTGTCCGGCAGAACCCTTCCGATGTGCGGTTTAATATCACACCAATGATCCGGTGATCCCTGTCATACTGTAATATCCCTGCCAGAAGTGCCACCATCGTGCGCCCCATCCCACGGGCATCCAGCACAAGCACAACCGGCAGATCCAGAGTCTGCGCCAGGTGATAGGCAGAGCCCTCTTTTTGTGTGCCCCCAAGACCATCGTATAATCCCATCGCTCCCTCGATCACCGAATAGGTGAAGTTCTCCCTGTCATATTCATACAGTTCCCGGATCTGATCTGCCCCTGAAAAAAACGTATCCAGATTGCGCGACGGTACACCAATCACCTGACGGTGAAACATGGGATCAATATAGTCTGGTCCGCTTTTGAACGCACGAACTGCAAATTTTCTGTTTTTCATTGCTGCCAGCAACGCACAGGTGATTGTCGTTTTTCCACTGCCACTTTGCGGCGCTGCCAGTACCATTCCACTGTGTAACATAGTTCTCTCCTCATTATGCCATCGTCAGCACACAGATATATACGGGGTTCTCAGCCTGCATCAGATGATAGGTTCCCACGGTTTTTGCTCTGCTGACCTGCACCTGTATGATTTCTGTCTGCATTTTCCCTGCAGCAAGTTCTGTAATCTGAGCCACGGTTTCAAGACTTATGGCATTGACAACCACACGTGTCCGTGGATTCTTCTCCCAGATGACATGCAGAATATCCGCAAGGCGTCCACTGCTTCCCCCAATAAATACATGTGTCGGAGGTTCCAGGGATTCCAATATTTCCGGTGCTTTCCCATCCACCGGAATCACATTTGCCAGATGAAATTTTTCCAGATTCCGGCGCAGAAGCTGCTGTGCTGTGGCTTTTTGCTCAATGGCGTACACACGAATCCCCGGACTGCATTTTGCGCACTCCACTGCAATTGATCCGGTACCGCTCCCCACATCATATACCACAGCATCTTCCGTCAGGCCAAGTTTACATAAGGAAAGCGCGCGCACTTCTTCCTTGGTCATCGGAACTGTTTTTTCCCCTTCCACGACACGCAAAAATGATTCATCGGACATTCCCGGAACAAGACGTCTTTTTTGCACATTTTCATTGCATAACAACAGGGTATACAGGCCCTCTTCTTTTGTATTTTTTGCCTCTTCATACGATAGCTCGCGGATTTTTTCTCTGTCATAAGAGAGCTGAAATCCAGCAATCATGCGGGTTTGCGTCAATTTTTCTTCTTCTATCCAGCATCCGATCCGTCGGACATCCTCCACCCCGGAAACCAGCAGAAACGTCTTGGGAAAATGCCGGATTGCATCGAGAACGAGCTCTCTGGTCTCCGCGGTATCCTTTTTCCCATGAATACTTAAAATTTTTGCATCCTGCCAGGCAATTCCTGTTGCCGCAGAGAGGTAGGAAACGGATGAAATTCCTGGAAAAATACGAATTTTTTTGTAATTATTTTTATTTAATTCTGTTTTTATTTTTTCTGTTCCACTGTAAAATCCAGTATCTCCGGAAAATAATATGGAGACTTTCAGTTTCTGGCCATCCATTTGGGATTCCTTTTGTCTTAAAACCGGTAAAATATCTTTTGCGAGATAAAAAGGATAGGTTTCCTTACTGTTTTCCACCACTTCGAGCATCCGTTCTGCCCCAAAAACCACATCAGACTCTTCCAGCGCTCTTTTTGCTTCCTGTGTCAGTGTCGCTGCACTCATACCGATGCCAATCAGGGAAATTTCCACCTCCGGACGACTGGAAATCGTATGTCCAAGCAGACGGGAAAGTGTTTCGGTTACCTGTGCATAAGACATTCCCTGTTCCTGTTCCTGTTTCCCGATCACGCATGCCGTAATACCTGCTTTCTGCGCTGCCGCAAGTTTTTCCTGAAATCCGCTGTGCGCACCGCTGGCTTTTGTAACCAGATAGCGGATCGAAAACTGATGGATCATTGCCAGATTCATTTCCTCCGAAAACGGGCCCTGCATCGCAAGAATCTGCTTTCCGCGGATACCCGCCTTTTCACAGAGACCGATACTCTCCAATCCGGGAAGCACACGCACAAACAAACGCTCCTTCAGGGGTGCAAATACCGCCAGCTCTTTGCTTCCGGTTGTCAGAAGAATGTTTCCGGATGTGTCCGTAAGTGCCTGGACACAGCTTTCATAATCGGCAAACACATGCACGGTTCCAGCGCGCTCTTTCATGCCTTCGTTTTCCGGTATGCTACAGATTCCATCGTCCATTCGCCGCTGGAGCCGCAGATATGGAATTCCACTTCCTTTTGTACTCTCCCGGATGTTGGCAGACACTTCTGTGGCAAACGGATGCGTAGCATCCACGACTGCCGCATAGTTGTTCTGTCCGTTTTTTTTCAGCAGGGCGCGCATTTCCTCTACGTCCAGTCTTCCTACACAGACCTTCACCCCGACAAGTTCCGGCATGACCATCTGACCGTATTCGGTTGCTACATGCACATCACAGGCAATATGTGCCCGTGAAAGTTCCTGTGCGAGAAGACGACCTTCCGTTGTTCCCGCATAAATTAACACTTTCTCTGCCATCTTATTCCTCTTCCCCGTTTTCTGCTGCTATATATGGTATCCTCTCGGTGTCACAAGCTTTCCATCAATAATTTTTGTCTGGGAATTCCCGATAAATACCGTGGTAAACATGTTCACCGGTGTATGCACCAGTTCCTCCATGGGAAGTGTTACGGCTTTCGTATCATCGCGTCCGATATTTTCCACATACCCACAGGCACGCTCCGGTTCCACCCCGTGTTCCATCAGAATTCTGCAGGCACGCTCCAGATAGTCTGCCCGTTTATGGCTCGACGGATTATAAATTGCCATTGCAAAATCTCCCTCTGCCGCTGCAATCAGCCGCTTTTTAATCCTCTCCCACGGGGTGAGAAGATCACTCAGGCTGATCACGCAAAAATCATGGTTGAGAGGAGCCCCAAGCACTGCCGCACCGCTGCTTGCTGCTGTTATTCCGGGAATTACTTCAATGATACAATCATCATATAATTTTCCGATTTCCAGCATCAGGGATGCCATCCCGTAAATTCCGGCATCTCCGCTGCAGATCAATGCCACTTTTTTGCCTTCTCTTGCCTTCTCGAAACACATCTGGCAGCGTTCCCGCTCCTGCCGCATCGGTGTAGACAATAATTCTTTGCACCTGAACCGTTCCCCAAGCAATTTCAGATATACGGTATAACCGATGATCACATCACTGGCTTCTAACACCTGCATGGCTTCCTGCGTCATCATATTTTCCTGTCCCGGTCCCATACCGACCACATAAATCCGGTGTTTCATTTCTTTCTCCTTCCTTTCGTTTCACACAAACTGCAATACGATTTTCTCCCGTTTTGCCACGGCAATTGTCACGCCATCCATAGCCTGCTTATGTATCAGCAAACTACCTCCGTCTGCTGCAGCGACCGCAGCACGCTCACATACGTTATCCACTCCCACGGTTCGGGATACAAACGCGGATGCGGTGAAATCACCTGACACTTTTTTCAGTTCTCCGGCAGAAAAAACGACAAACGGTACCCGCAAATGCTGTGCCAGTTCCTGCAGACCGGGTTCTTTTTCCTTCACATCAACCGATGCCAGGGCATAGATATCATCCAGGTCTATTTTTCTGCTATCCACCAATGTTTTTATCATTTGTTTTATCTCGTTATAACTTTTATTTTTTCTGCATCCCATGCCAAGTACGGCTGTTTTCGGAGCTAAAACAAGCGTTTTACGGTCTTCCTGTGGCTCTTTTTTTGTAATCCACACATCCACAGCATGTTCCGCCTGTGCTTCGTTCCACGAAATCAGCTTTACTTCCTTTGGCGGCTGTAATTCTGCCATCTCCTCCGGGGACATGCATGCCGGGTCTACCGCCATCACAATGATTTCGCCCTGTAACAGTTTTCCAGACACATGCCGGATCGCTTCGGGGTTACACACCCGCAGGCCATTTTTTCTTGCAAACACATCAACGGCAAAAAGCCCATTCACGTCTGTTGCCGTCGTCACAACCGCAGCGGAATGCAATGATTCTGCGATCTGCTGCGCCAGTTCATTGGCACCACCCAGATGTCCGGACAACACCGGAATCACAAACTGTCCGGCCTCATCCAGCACCAGTACCGGACTGTCCACGGTTTTGTGGCGGATCAAAGGTGCGATGGCCCGTACGGCAATCCCGAGAGCTCCAATGAAAATCACGGGAAACTGTTGTGCAAAAGCCTCCTCCAGAAAATCCGGAAGTGACCGGTTTCCTCTTTCTCTTATCTGTATCTTTGAAACCGCAGGGTGACCACCGTAACGGCTCTGCCAAAATCCATACGAAACAGAAAGTGAAAGTTCTGTGATTCGTGCCGCAAGCTCTCTTCCACGTTCCGAAAACCAGGTCATATACAGGATCATTCCGGTAACTCCTTTCCCGCATGGATGTTACACATTACTCCCTCATTTTCTACAGTGTTTTGGGTTTTCGCCTTGCGGAATTCGGTTGTAAAATCCGGCGCGTAGAGTCTGGAGCGCGTATAATGCTGATTTGATATTACATCTCCGACCAGCACCAGAGCGGTTTTTGTAATATTATGTTTCTTTGCCACCGCCGCCAGCTCCTGCACAGTACAGATATATGCTTCCTCGTCCGACCAGGTTGCCTTGTACACCAGTGCCGCAGGTGTATCCGGCTCATATCCACCATTTACAAGGCGCCGTGATAATTCCTCCAGCATTCCGGTACTCAGATAAATTGCCATGGAAGCATGGTGTGCGGCAAAACTCTCAATACTCTCCTTTTCCGGTACCGCCGTCCTTCCGGCCATCCGGGTGATGATCAGTGACTGTGACACATCCGGAAGGGTATATTCCAGATTCAGCGATGCCGCTGCTCCAAAACAGGCACTCACTCCCGGACAACTCTCATACGCAATCCCCTTCTGATCGAGAATATCCATCTGTTCCCGCACCGCTCCGTATATACTGGGTTCTCCCGTATGAAGTCGAATCGTGATTAAATTATTTTTTTCTGCCTGTTCCATCACCGAAATAACCTCTTCAAGTGTCATTTTGGCGCTGTTATGAATCTCACATCCCTCTTTTGCATAATCGAGAAGCTGTGGATTGACCAGCGAACCGGCATAGATGATGACATCTGCTTTCTGCAGCAGACGCATTCCCCGCACAGTAATCAGATCCGGTGCTCCGCTTCCTGCTCCGACAAAATAAATCATAGCAACCTCCTGAGTAATTCTTCTGCTTTTCCGGTCATCCCAAGCAGCCCGTAGGCATTGGAATAGACAATACACTCGATCTGTAACCGACCGGCCGCACGTTTTTTCAGATAGAAATCAATTTTTTTCATGATATCTTCCATAACATCTTCTTTTTTACCTTCGGCATCAATAAACGCAAGTGCTTCCTCGGTTGTGACGCAATCTAAAATCTTCTTTAAACATTTTAAAGATACATTTTCACGGATGCCGGCTGCCGCTAAAAGTTCCATCCGACAGTCTCCCTCATGGGAATGGGTGTTCATAATGCCTCCCGCCACCTTAATCAGTTTTCCAATATGTCCGGTCAGAAGCATGGCGGAAAATCCCAGTTCCGCCGCCATATCGATCGTCTCTCCGATAAAATTACTGCATTTCACACTGCGGTCAAGATCATATCCATAGGTCTGCTGCATGAAATCCAGTCCATAATTTCCCGGTGAAACCGCCGCAATGGTCTGCCCTTCTGCACGCTGCTGGCGGAGTTCCACACGGATGGTCTCCTTAAGTGCCTGACTGCTCATCGGTTCCACAATTCCTGTCGTCCCCAGTATTGAGATTCCCCCGACAATCCCCAGTCTTGGATTAAACGTACGCTCTGCAAGTGCTTCCCCATCCGGCACGGAAATCAGAATATGCAGCGTTCCGTGAAAATCACAGAGCCGGCACACTTCCTGCACTTCCCGGGTGATCATTTCCCGCGGCACATGATTGATTGCGGCATTGCCTACGGGCTGATCCAGTCCGGGTCTCGTCACACGGCCCACACCCTTTCCTCCGTCAATCTGCAGAAGTTCTTTTTCTCCATCCCCACGGTTGTCCGCAGTGACCGTGGCACAGATTTTACTTCCGCTGGTCACATCCGGATCATCGCCGCCATCCTTAACCACAGCGCAGGAAACCTGAGATTCCCCGCGCACGATATCCGTCACTTCCGCGGTGTATGGGATTCCTTTTGGAGTCTCAATCGTTATACAATTTTTTATTTTACCCGTCAGAAGCATATATGCCGCAGCCTTTGCAGCTGCGGCAGCACAGCTGCCGGTTGTAAATCCGTACCTCACACCAGATACGCCTCCTTCTTTCCTTTATACCGGCCGGATCTGATATAACAGTGCGTTTACGATTGCTGCCGCTACATTGCTGCCGCCTTTTCTACCGCGGTTGACAATATGCGGCACATCGGTTTTTAAAATCAGTTCTTTTGCCGCCTCTACATTTACAAATCCCACCGGAACTCCAATAATAAATGCAGGACGCCAATCACTTTTCTGCATCAGTTCATAGAGTGAAATCAATGCCGTCGGCGCATTTCCCACGGCAAAAATTACAGGTTTGTCAATATTTGCTGCATGTTCCATGCTGACCGTCGCACGTGTCACCTGCCGCGTCTTTGCCTCCCGCGCCACATCCTCATCTGCCATAAAACAATGCACCGTTCCTCCAAATTCCGCTAACCGTTTTTTGTTGATGCCTGCAAGAGCCATATTGGTATCCGTGACAATGTCAGCGCCACCTGCAATCAGTTCTTTGGCAATCTGCACGGCATGGGGAGAATACGTCATCGTCTTTGCATAATCAAAATCCGCACTTGTATGGATCACGCGCTTTGTCACCGGCTCCTGTTCCAGCGGAAGCACGATACCACGCTCCTTTAGTTCTTCCCCTATGATGGCAAAACTTCGTTTTTCAATCTCTCCCGGAAGAACATATTCAATGTTTTCCATAACGTTTTTCTTCCCCTTTCTTCTTTATATCCAGCAATGCCTCAATCAGTTGTACATTTTCCGGATGACCTTTTACGGCAATTCTGTAAAAGTCCTGTCCCAGTCCTGTATAGTTTGCGCAGTTTCGGATCAGAATTCCTCTTTCCAGCAATAACCTGTACAGTGGAATTTGTGTTTTTAGTAACAAAAAATCAGCTTCCGAAGGAAAAATTGTCATCTGATTTCCAAATATTTTTGTTAATTCGTGTTTTAAAAATTCTTTTTCTTTTTGAATCAGCTCAATTGTATCCATCAGATACTTTCTGCGATTCCAACCAGGAATCGAATCATCCAGAATATCCATGCCGATCCGCTGGGCAATCACAGATACATTCCACTCCGGCAGCTGATGCGCAATTTTTTCACAGATTTCTTTTTGCGCCAGCAGATACCCCAGCCGGATTCCCGGAATCGCATAGATTTTTGTATATGCCCGCACGACAATCAGATGCGGATATTTCCAGATCCAGGAAACATATCCTTCCGTCCCCGTGAATGCAATGAAACATTCGTCCAGCACCACAGTAATCTGTTTCTTTTCACACACGTCAAGAAGCGTCTCCAAAAGAGACGCTTCCATTTTGTTTCCCGCCGGATTCGCTGGATTCGCCAAAAATAATAAGCTGATTCCATCCAGCTGCCTGCACAATGACTCCATCTGTGCCATATCCATGGCAAAATTATTTTCTTCCCGCAACGGAATACTGCATATCTCGGCTCCCACTGTCTGAGCCGCCCAGGCATATCCCGAAAAAGAAGGAGCCAAAATGCCCACCCGCTTCGGGCGCAGTGCATGCACAATCGCAACAAATAATTCGGATGCTCCGTTGCCACACACTACTTCTTCTGTTGAAAAACCATAAAGTGCTGCAAGCCGTTCCCGCAACAGCACATTGTCATACTGTGGATAACGGTTGCTGTGAACAGCCGCTTCCGCCATCCGTTTCTGCAATATCTCCGGCAGCGGCAGCGGATTGGTATTTACAGAAAAATCATATGTGATCTGATTTTGATAAATATCCCCACCGTGTGCGGCCACTGTCATGCTGCGTGTTCTCCTTCTTTCATGTTTTCCCGTATCTGCATTACTGCTTTTCTTCCTATTTTACTACAGGAATTCTTTGATTCCAAGGGAAAATCACACAAACCATTTTTATTGTAGATCTCCAGCCAGCTCCTGCATCAGATGATGTACCGTAGTGATCTCGTGAATCCGCCCCGTATTCGCCCCACAGAATACCAGACCGTTTTCCACATCCCCGCGCACGGCATCGATCAACGCTTTCGTAATACAGTAAGGAACTTTCTGCGGACTGCATTTTTCCAGACAGTTGTAACATTTACTGACTGGCAGCTTTGCGCGCTTTACACGATCGATAAACTTATTGCGCAATGCACGTCCCGGCATACCGACCGGGCTTTGGATAATCTCAATATTTTCCTCACTGGCGTGAATATACGCCTCCTTGTATGCCTCCGATGCATCACATTCTTCGGTTGCGACAAAGCGGCTGGCAATCTGCACACCATCCGCGCCGAGATCCAGCGCATGCGAAATATCTTTCTGATCAAATATCCCGCCGGCCACAATGACCGGAATATTTTTCTGATACCGCTGTTCGTATTCCTTTTTGCAGTCGATAATCTGCCGGATCTCTCCGTCAAAATTAATGGCATCCATATGTGCCAGCTGTTCATTGGAAAACCCCAGATGCCCGCCGGCTTTCGGTCCCTCCACTACAATAAAGTCCGCCGTGCGGTCATAGCGGTGCGCCCACATCTTCAATATCAGCTGGGTTGCACGCTTCGAGGATACAATCGGAGCTATCTTTGTCCGGCAGGTTCTGCTGACAAACTCCGGCAGATTCATGGGAAGCCCGGCTCCACTGATAATCACATCTGCCCCTGCCGCAACTGCTGCCTGGACATGCTCTTTGTAATGCTTTAATGCAACCATAATATTGACACCCACAAGTCCGTTTCCACAGGCAAGCTCCTTTGCTTTCCGGATATGTTTTTTGATGGCTTTTAAGTTACAGCCTGCCTGATCATTCTCGAAGCCTTCTTCATCGTAGCCGATCTGCGCAGTAGAAATGATACCGACACCGCCCTCCTTTGCCACCGCTCCCGCCAGATGGCTTCTGCTGATTCCTACCCCCATGCCACCCTGGATGATCGGAATTTTTGCAATCAGATCCCCGATCTGCAGTTGTTTCAACTTTGATGTATATGTGCTTATCATGCACGTTTCCTCCATATTTCAAAATTGTTTGACTATCAAACAATTTTCAGTATATGGCAATGTGGTTTCTTTGTCAACATATATTTGTTTTCATTTCTTTTATACGTAGTTTTATTTACTACTTCCATATCTGATATTTCTTCTAAATGCAAAAACCGTGGGTTTCCGATTTCACTGAAATCCTGAAAACCCACGGTATCTGGCATGTCGTCTTATCCTTTGACAGCCCCCACAATTCCGTTTGCAAAACTTTTCTGCAGAACAAGAAAGAGGATGCCCGTCGGAAGAGAACAGATGAGTACTCCGGAAAATTCACTTTTGGCACGCTGTATTTTTTCGCATAGAAGTTCTGCTGTTTCTGCCGCCCGTTCACTCCCATGCGCAATCGTAACCGCATACATGCAGTAATAGGATGCGGCAAATACCTTTTTCAGTTCTTCTCCTGTTTTTGTTTCCCCGAGCAGCAATTCTTTGAGCAGTTCCTCCGCGGTTTCCCCGGTCATTGCATGATCCGGATGCCAGCCGGGAATCCGCGCTGCCGCTTTTTGAAGCACGCCAAGAAGCTCATGCGGTGTGAGGGTTGGCTTTAAGATATAATCCACCACCCCCTGCATGAGCGTCTGCTTTACATATTCAAAATTATCGTATCCACTGAGAATGATCATCTGGATGTGCGGATAGCGGTGATGTACCGCCACCGTAAAATCGACACCGTCCATCAGCGGCATTACAACGTCACTGAGAACAATCTGTGGCTGAAGCTTTTCGATCTGATCCATGGCATCTTTGCCATTTGCAGCTTCCCCCATAGTAAATATCCCCAAAAACGGTCTTATCCTCTATCGTGCATTTGCCGGCTCCACGTTGACCGACTTTCCTTTGATCTTTACATTTTTCATGGCTTTTAATACATCTTTTCCATACTCCTGCGGCACCTCGACAAATGTGTAATTATCATACATGTCAATTGCTCCCACAAGTTTGCCCGGAATCTTTGCCTCTCCGGCTACAGCCCCGAGAATATCTCCCGGGCGGATCCGCTGGCTCTTTCCGATGTTAATGAACAGACGTACCATCCCTTCCTCGGCTCCGGTATCTCCTGCTAATGCATCATCAAATTCGTGATCCTCCTTTGATAATTCCACTCCGCCGATTGCCTGTTTTAAAAACGCAGCTGCAATATCCATCGCTGTATAATCAGAGTTGTTCACCTGCTGCTCTATCAGTTCGATCATATCGCGCAGATCTCCGTCCTCGATAATCTGTCCGATGCCGTCAAGAATCTTATCCGCCTTGATCGCTGCCACATCATCCGAAGATGGGATTGGCTGCGCCTTGATCTTTGTCTTGCAATAGCGCTGGATCTCTTTGAGTTTGTATACTTCCTTGCCCTTAACGAAATTAAACGCTTTTCCGGTACGGCCGGCGCGTCCGGTTCTTCCGATCCGGTGCACATAATATTCATTGTCCTGCGGCAGATCATAGTTGAATACCGCTTCAACATCATCCACATCAATTCCACGCGCTGCAACATCGGTTGCAATCAGAATATCTGCTTTTCCATTCCGGAAATTTTTCATCACACGGTCACGCTGCACCTGTTTCATATCGCCGTGAATCCCCTCAGCTGCATAGCCGCGCCCCTGTAATTCCGATGCCAGTTCATCCACCATGCGCTTGGTATTACAAAATACCAGCGAAAGCTTTGGATTATAATAATCCAGCAGGCGTGTCAGCACTTCCATCTTATCATTTCTGCGCACATCATAATAATACTGGTCAATATTCGGAACCGTCAGTTCTTTCTTCGTCACCTTGATCGTAGTCGCATCATGCTGGAATTTTCTTGTGATTTCCAGAATCGGCTTTGGCATAGTTGCCGAAAAAAGTACGGTCTGCCGGTCTTCATCCGGGATATAGGATAAAATTGTTTCTATATCCTCGCGGAATCCCATATTAAGCATCTCATCCGCTTCATCCAGCACAATCGTGTTAATATAATCACAGCGAATGGTTTTGCGGCGCAGATGATCCATCACACGCCCCGGTGTCCCGATGATGATGGTTGCCCCACCTTTTAATGCCTTGATCTGACGGGAAATATCCTGCCCTCCATAAATGGGAAGCACTTTGATCCCATGCATATATTTTGCAAGTTTCCGGATTTCTTCCGCGCTCTGGATGGCCAGTTCTCTTGTCGGAGAAAGTACGATTGCCTGCGTTTTTTTATTATTTGGATCCACTTTCATCAAAAGAGGGATTCCGAAAGAAGCCGTCTTTCCGGTTCCGGTCTGTGCCTGACCAATCACATCTACCCCACTCATCACAACCGGAATCGCCTGTGACTGGATAGGTGTTGCCTCTTCAAATCCCATCTCTTTGATTGCCCGCAGAAGCTGCGGATATAACCCTAATTCTTCAAATTTAACTGTTTCCATTTTCATCCTTTTCTTTTTGCCAGGTTTCGACTGCCATGCCGTTACAATGCGGTTCCCATGGTCACGTCTTCAGTTTCATCAAGCCCCCCTACACAATAATTGTTCCGGCTGAATTTCTTCACCCGGTAAAGCATATTATCTGCTGCATGCAAAAAATCCCAGCTGCGGTTTCCCTTGCGCGGGATTCCCCAACAGATTCCCTGCGAAATCGTCACTACCGGAAGTGCCTTGGAAAACCGGTGTTCCATTTCTAATGCAAGTACACGTCTGCGCAACTCTTCTGCAAAGGAAACAGCCTGTTCCCGTGTCACATTCGCATAGATAATGACAAATTCATCCCCTCCATACCGTGCACAGAATCCTTCCGCTTCCTCCACCAGATTACGGATCGTATTTGCGATACTTACCAGACACCGGTCTCCTTCCTGATGTCCGTAATTATCATTATATTCCTTAAAATAATCAATATCGAGTATTTCCATCGCAACCGGAATATCATTCTCCTGCGAATAGGCAAACACCTCTTCTGCATAATCATTCAGACGGAACCTGTTTGCCATACGCGTCAACGGATCCTGCTCGGAACGCTCCTGTAATACCATATTCTTTCGTTCCGCCTTCATTCTGGCTTTGCGCATATTCTCCAGATTTTTGCGCAACGTAATCATACTCGAAAGCATGTTGCGCGTCACTACTTCGTTCCGTTCAGACAATTCATAGTAAAGCCCTGCCGCCTGCAGATATTCCGCATTCTGGTTATGCTTCCGGTAAAATTTCATCTTCAGGGACAGAACTTTCAGATGCAGATTAATGATCTTAAAATTCACCACCTGTGGTTCGATTACTTCAATGATACGCCAGAACGATTCATCCTGGTCCGTTTCCAGCAACACCAGACAGCAGCGGTAATAATCCGAAAAAAAGTCCAGCACCGTCAGATTATCCGGAAGATTCTGATGGATCATCTGAATACTCTCATTCCGCTTCTGTACATCTCCCATCTTGTGATAATAAATTACATCCACGATGTCGATAAACAGCCGCTCTGTAAGGGCAACCTGTTCCCAGCCATCTTTATGCAGATACTCCAGATATGGTTTTGCTTCCTCCAGACGATCCTGCAGGATCAGACATTCTGCCATATTTCCATAAAAAGCATACATATAAAAATTATACTTTTCATCCTTCTGTTTTGTCTGCAAAATCTGATAAGCTTCTAAAAAAGAATTCTCGGAATCTGCATAATGCCCACACTCCAGATACAATAACCCCATATTGATCAGAATCATAACCTTTTGCATCGGAAGATCATATGTATCACTGTCCTTAAGACCATTCATATAATAGTCAAGCGCAAGCGATGGATTTCCTCTGCTCATGGATGCGATTCCCAGAAAATTGTAACAACGCACCACAAGTTCCCATTCCTCTGCACGGTCCAGATACGTCAGTGCCTCTGTCATCATATGGAAAAAATGTGCTCCGTCATTTAATTCATAATAGATTTCCCCACCATAAAAGAAACCGAATCCCATCAGCTTTGAATCATCTGTTTCCCGTCCATACGCTATGATATCCCGACAGCATTCCAACACCACGTCCGCATTGGTTTCCCGATTTTCCAGAACTGTATGAATCCACTGTTGTACGGTTGTATTGTACTGGTTAAATTCCATATTTTATCCCTCTTAAGCTGAGATACCTCTTGATTATGTACGGTTTTTTCGCATAAAGCTCCAAAACCGTTTACATTTTATTGTATTAGAAAAAACTATGAATGTCAATCCAGCGTATCCATCGCCATCTGCGGAAGATATTCTTTCGGATCCACAGCTTTTCCATCTTTTTTCAGCTGAAAATAGACGTTACTGCCTTCGGTTGTATAATATTTTGTCGGCTCACTGACATATCCCAGCACCTGACCAGCTTCCGGCGTATCCCCTTTTGCAAAATTCAGTTCCTTCAACTGTCCGTAAACCGCAGCATATCCGTCACCCAGATCCTGTATCACTGTACATCCGGTTTCTTCATTTTCCTGAATATCCGTTATTTTTCCCGTTGCCATTGCAAACACTTTATCATTGACATTGCCACTGATCACCATGGCCGGATTGCAGCGGTACTGCTCTAACGTGGGAAAATAAATGGTGGAATCCATGCTGTAATCCAGAAGAACATCTCCCTCAATTGGCCAGACCGCAGAACTCTTGTCAAAATGCTGTGTCACGGTGGCTGCTGTCTCTACTGTTTTTTCTTCGTCCTGTTTCTTCTCTTCCTCCTGCTGTGTTTCTTCCTGTTTCATTTTTTCCTGCTCTGCCAGCTTTAACGCTTGTTCTTCCGCTTTTTTCGTTGCATCTTCCACACTTATTTCCGGTTTCACTTCATAGGAAGCCGGTGCCTCCTGCTGGGTCTGTGCCGCAATTTCCTGTTCTGCTTCCCTGCGTTCTTTTCCTTTATCCGTGGCATATACACTGACAAATCCAATCACTCCCGCTACCAGACACGCGACAGTAGCTATATACTGTTGTTTTCTCATTTGGCTTACCTCCATCATCATTTCGTTTTATGGTCTTTGATGATAGTATGGACTGCCCGCGCTGTTTTTATACAGCACTCCTGTGATCATAAATAATATTGGAGAGCTGTGCAAACTGCTCTAAAGAAAGTGCCTCTCCACGAATATTAACCGGTACGCCAAGTTCCTCAATACATGCCTGCAGTTCTTCCTTTGGAAGTGAGAATGCACCATAATTGGCAAGCCCGTTTGCCAGTGTTTTCCTGCGCTGATTGAACGATGCCCGGATCACCTGAAACAGCAGTTTTTCACTTTTTACGGTAACCGGCGGCTCACTATGACGTGTCAGACGGATAACGGCACTGCCGACTTTCGGCTGCGGCATAAAACAGTTTGGCGGAACATTGACTACGATTTCCGGTTTTGCGTAATATTGCACCGCCAGGGAAAGTGCGCCATATTCCTTGCTTCCCGGTCCTTCCTGCATACGATCCGCTACTTCTTTCTGTACCATGATCGTGATACTGTCGATCGGCACATGGCTTTCAAACAATCCCATGATGATCGGAGTCGTAATGTAATACGGAAGATTTGCAACGACCTTGATCGGTTTCCCGTTATTTTTTTCTTCCGCAAGTTTTGCAATATTTACTTTTAAAATATCTTCATTCAATACATCCACATTATTATATTCCGCAAGCGTATCTTTTAGAATCGGAATCAGATTGGTATCTATTTCCACTGCCACTACCGCGCGTGCCGCCTCACAGAGATATTGTGTCATGGTTCCGATTCCCGGACCGATTTCCAGCACAAAATCATCCTTTGTGATCTGCGCAGCTTCTATAATTTCCTCTAAAATTCCTGTATCAATCAAAAAATTCTGTCCAAATTTTTTCTGAAAATTAAACTGGTATTTCTGCAATACTGCAATCGTATTCTTAGGATTTCCTAATGTAGCCATGTTATTCCTCTCTTTCTATAATCGAAAAAGAGCTGCCTCCGTGGTTTAAGAGACAGCTCTTCGTTTCGTTTTATTATGTGATTAGCCCTGAGCGATTGCTCCAGTTGGGCAAACACCAGCACATGTACCACAATCAACACAACTATTTGCATCGATCTCGTACTGAGAAGCACCTGCAGAGATTGCTCCTACAGGACACTCGCCTGCACATGTACCACAGCTAACGCATGAATCAGAAATAACGTATGCCATAATAAAATCCTCCTTATGAATAATGATCATTATTGCCTTATTGGCTTAATGGTATTCTAGTACAAACCCGTCCAAAGCGCAAGCATTTCGGCAAATGTATTTAATTTGATGCATGATCATAAGAAAAATTTTATCGTTCCAGATTTGCAAACTTCGTGTATTCCGGCAGCCATGCGAGGTTCACCGTACCGATCGGACCATTACGCTGTTTGGCGATAATGATTTCTGAAATTCCTTTCAGTTCAGTATCCTTGTTATAATAATCATCACGATAAATAAACATCACGACATCGGCATCCTGCTCGATCGCTCCGGATTCTCGCAGATCGGAGAGCATCGGACGATGATCCGGTCTCTGCTCTACTGCACGGGAAAGCTGGGACAAAGCAAGCACCGGTACATTCAGTTCACGGGCAAGTGCTTTCAGGGAACGGGAGATGTCCGAAATCTCCTGCTGCCGGCTGTCTGTACTCCTGCCGGACCCAGACATCAACTGCAGATAGTCAATGATGATAAGTTTCAGATCATGCTCCAGCTTATATTTACGGCATTTACTGCGCATCTCGGAAATACTGATTCCTGGCGTATCATCAATGATCAGTTCGGAATCCCCTATGATTCCGGCTCCTTCGACGAGTTTCGCCCAGTCAGCATCCGACAGATTACCGGTACGAAGTGCCTGTGCATCTACACGGGATTCCAGGGAGAACAGTCGGTTTACCAGCTGCTCCTTCGACATTTCCAATGAAAATATCGCCGTGCACATGTTTTCATGAAATGCCACATACTGTGCAATGTTTAAAACAAACGCTGTCTTTCCCATAGACGGACGGGCTGCAATCAATACCAGATCCGATGGCTGTAATCCCGCTGTCCGGTAATCCAAATCAATAAACCCTGTCGGTATTCCCGTAACATTTCCGTCCTGCTGTGACGCTTTTTCAATCTTTTCCAGTGCGTTCATGACAACCTGACGAATCGGCACATAGTCTCCACCGGTACGGCTTGACAACAATGCAAAAATATCATGTTCGGTCTTATCCAGAACACTTTCGAGCGATTCTTTGCCCGCATAGCACTCATTCTCTATCTCTTCCGTGACCCGGATGAGTTTCCGCTTCATGGAATTTTCTTTTACAATATTACAATAATATTTGACATTCGCGGATGTCGGAACCGCACGCACCAATTCTCCAACGAATTCCAGACTGGAGACTTCCTGTGGTACATCCTTTTCCTTGAGTTTATTCTGCAGTGTAACCAGATCCACCGGCTGTCCGCTGCTGTACAATTCGATCATCGCATCAAAGAGAATTCCATACTGCTTGTGATAAAAATCTTCCTGCAGAAGGATCTCCATGGCTGTGACAATGGCATCCTGATCCATGATCATGGAACCAATGACCGACTGCTCGGCTTCCAGACTGTTCGGCATCACCCGCTTGATCAGCGTTTCTTCCAAGCGAACTTCCTCCTATTCCTCAACAACCTGAACACGCAGTGTTGCGGTTACCTTTGGATGAAGCTTCACCGGAATCTCATAAGTTCCAAGAGCCTTGATGGATTCGCCCAGCTGCATCTTCTTTTTATCCAGATCCAGCCCTGCCTGCTCTTTTGCAGCCTGTGCAATTTCCTTGGTGGAAACAGACCCGAAAATACGTCCGCCCTCACCGGATTTGATCTTTACAACAACTTTCTTTGTTCCGATCTCTTCCGCCAGTTCCTTTGCGTGCTCTAAATTTTCAGCTGCCACTTTGTCTGCATGCTGATTCTGCAATTTGAGGTCATTCAGATTCTTTGTCGTTGCCTCTACTCCAAGTTTCTTCGGCAGAATTGCATTGCGTGCATAACCGTCACTCACATTTACGATTTCGCCCTTTTTCCCAAGAGCTTTCACATCCTGTAATAAAATTACTTTCATTCCTGTATATCTCCTTCTTCAAGCATTTCATCAATGGTCCGCATAATGGCATGTTTTGCCTCGGAAATCGTACATCCCGTCAACTGTGCACCAGCCACATTCAAATGACCGCCGCCACCCATTCGTTCCATGATTAACTGTACATTGATCTCATCAATGGAACGCGAACTGATGTATATTTTTCCTGCGTACTCTGTCAGCACAAAAGATGCCTTGATTCCTATAATATTGAGCAGCTCATTTGCTGCCTGCGCGCCGACAATCGTCGGACTTTCCACGTCCTCACTCGGACAGACAGAAATTGCAAATGCCCCACGGTATACTTCCGCATGACGCACTGCCTCCGCACGGGCTTTATAGCATGCCATATCATTTCGCAGCATTTTACGCACACGGGTCACTTCTGCCCCGGAGCGTCTGAGATATGCTGCCGCCTCAAATGTACGGACACCTGTTTTGGTCATAAAGTTATTGGTATCAATCAAAATACCTGCATAAATGCAGTCTGCCTCTGCCGGAGAAAGCTTGAATCCCTCCTGGAAGTACTGTAAAACTTCTGCTACCATCTCACAGGCAGAAGACGCATACGGCTCAATATAGGACAGAAGCGGATTTTCAATCACTTCGCTGCCCTGACGGTGATGATCAAACACAACGATCGTATCTGTGCGCGTGAGCAGTTCCGGGCACTCCGTATAACTTGGCCGGTTGGTATCTACCACCATAACCAGGGAATTGCGGCTTACTTCCTCGATTGCAATCTCACTGTTGATAAACATGTCTTCCGGATAGCCTTTTTCCGGAGTAAAACATTCCATAAGCGGCCGGATGGAAGTTGTTGGCTCATTGATCACGATCTGTGCCTTTTTTCCAAGCACACGGGCTGCACAGAAAATTCCAATTCCTGCACCAAGGGAATCGACATCTGTCAGGCTGTGTCCCATGATAATCACATTCTCACGGCTTTCAATAATTTCATGCAGCGCATGTGCCTTGACCCTCGCTTTTACACGGGTGTTGCGCTCCACCTGTTTTGCCTTGCCGCCAAAATATGCAATATCCTCACCATTTTTGACAACGACCTGATCGCCGCCCCGTCCGAGTGCCAGATCAATCGCTGCACGTGCCTGCTCATAGTTTTCGTTATAAGAAGTCCCCTTGATCCCGACACCGATACTCAGCGTGACCGCCATCTCATTGCCCACTTTGACCGTCTTGACATCTTCAAGTACACTGAACCGGTCATCCATAAGCTTCTGTAAATATTTATACTTAAATACCACAAAATACTTGTCTTTTTCAATTTTGCGGACAAGCGCATCCATCTTTGAAAAATACTGGTTCACTTTTCGATCGACAAGCGCAATCAGAAGCGAACGCTTCACATCCTCGATACTGTCAAGCGCTTCGTCATAGTTATCAATATAAACAAGTGCCGATACCTGCTTCTGATCCAGATTTTCCTGCTTGCAATGCTGCAGTTCGGTCTCATCAAACAGATACAGTGCCGTCAGGAATTCATCGGAATCCTTCACGTCAATTTCCTTGCTCTCCTCCATGATATCATCAAAATAAATACGATTCAGGGAAATCCGGAAAATGCGCTCCTTTTTTTCAATCGTAATATTCTGTGCATCCTCATGTTTCTGAAGAAACTCACGGGTAATATTGGAAAAAAGGGTTGTAATTGATTTATGATAGTTTCTCCCCACTCCCGTCAGCTCGGAAAAGCGTTCATTCACCCAAAGAATTTTTCCTGTATAGTCCAGCAGCGCATATGGAATTTCAAACTCATTCAAAAGTTTTTTCTGTACCGTTGCATACTGTGTGGCAAAATTGATAATCTCATTTGCAAGCCGCGGTCTGGTATTATAATACAGTCCCAGTTCCAGTACAAAATAGACAGCAATAAATACCGTCAGCAAAAAGCCTGCCGTCACATCGTAAAAATAAAGCCCCACATCTGCGATTGTCATCGGGATCGTCAGCCACAATGGCCAGCAGAGATACGATCTCAGCTTTCCCCTAAATCGAACCTTTGATTTCATTTACGCTCCTGTTCTTTCCACATCCATCGCCCAACTGTGGAATATGCTCCCGCATCAATAATCTATAGTATAACATTTTCCCTGTGCAAAATAAAGACCTTACTGAGATAACAAAAACTGCCCCATTTTCATGGAGCAGTTTCGTCCAATGCATCACAGATGTATCTGTGTTATCCGTTTTCTTTTGCAATTTCCACAATGGATTTGCTCAGTCCTGCAATCCCCTGAATATCCGATGGGATAATAATCTTGGTTGCCTGACCGTCTGCTGCCTTGGCAAATGCCTCCAGACTCTTAATCTGAAGTACCGCATTATCCGGAGCAGCTTCTTTGAGCATACGGAGACCATCTGCATTGGCCTGCTGGATCTTTAATGTAGCCTCTGCCTGACCTTCGGCTTCCTTGATGGTTGCTTCCTTCTGTGCCTCGGCACGCAGGATTGCAGCCTGTTTTTCAGCCTCTGCATCGAGAATTGCAGACTCCTTATTTCCTTCTGCAACCAGAATTGTAGATTTTTTCTCACCTTCTGCACGCAGAATGGCTTCACGCCGCTCGCGCTCTGCCTTCATCTGTTTCTCCATGGCATCCTGAATTGCCTTTGGCGGAATAATGTTCTTTAACTCCACACGATTTACTTTGATACCCCACGGATCTGTTGCCACATCCAGCGTTGCACGCATCTTGGTGTTGATGGTCTCACGCGATGTCAGTGTCTCATCCAGTTCCAGATCACCAATGATATTACGAAGCGTCGTAGCAGTCAGATTTTCAATTGCCATGATTGGATTTTCCACACCGTATGCATACAGCTTTGGATCCGTGATCTGAAAATATACAACCGTATCAATCTGCATTGTTACGTTATCTTTTGTGATTACCGGCTGTGGTGGGAAATCAACCACCTGTTCCTTCAACAAAACCCTTTTTGCAATACGGTCAATAAACGGCACCTTAAAATGCAGCCCTACTGACCATGTGGTAAGATACCCTCCAAGTCTCTCCACAACTACCGCATGCGCCTGTGGAACAATTTTCACACAGTTCACAATAATGACCAATGCAATGATCACTACAATGAGAATTACAACAGGCATAACTTTTTCCTCCTTTACCTATACCTTTTCTACTATAAGTTTGACACCACTGATTGCCAGAATTTTTGCTTCTTCTCCCGGTTCAATGATCTCATTATCATTACGGGTACGCACCGTCCACTCCTGTCCATGAACAACTGCCATCCCGGTCTGATCCATATTACTGACGCGCTCGGAAATCCGTATATTTTCCCCAATCAGGCTATCCGCGTTTGTTCTTTGCATTTTAGCATTTACATATTTACGCGCCCACGGTCTTGTCGCAACAAGCAAAAGAATGGATACCACTAAAAATACCAGAAACTGCACCACCGGATTTACCCCTGCCATTGCCATAACCAGTGCCGCAAGTGCACCTGCGGCAAACCATATGCACGTTAGTCCGATTGTTGCAAGTTCTCCCAGAACAAACACAATCAAAAGTACCATCCAAAGCAATTCATACGGATCCATCGCTCTTATAATTATCATAGACTCTCCCTCTTTTCTTCCACTTTTTTATTTTAGCGGATGCACAGAATACATACCGGCATTTTCCATCCGAATCACAAATGCTTTTGCAAATCCGGCTGCTTTTGCATAATGCTGAATCTGTGGCTGTTGCACCAGTTTTAAGTCCCATCCGTGCATCTGCACGATTTTTGACACGATGGAAAGTCCAAGTCCGTTTCTCCCATCGCTTACCCGCGCTTTGTCCCCACGCGTAAAAGGATCAAACAAATGCTGCGCCTGTTCCTCTGGAATTAGAATTCCGCTGTCTGCCACCAATACATAAATCCGCTCCAGCTCCCTATAAGCAAACAGTCCGATTCTTGTTCCCTTTGGATTGTGCTGCATGGCATTTGTCAGAAGGTTTGTCACTACACGGGATAACTGAAGTTCATCCGCCCAGACCGGTATCGTTTCCTCCGGAATATCTGCTGTCAGTGTCATTCCGTTTTCTTCCATCTCTGCATACAGCATTGCCGCATTTTCTCTGAGAAGTTCACACAAATCAAGTGTTTTTCCATTTAATGCAAACCCTTCACTATCCAGTTTTACATATTCAAACAACAAATTGATCAGATTTCCGATCCGAACCGATTTATTCTGGATGGCATTCAGATATTCCTGCTGTTTTTCCGGTTCCTGTACCATATGATCCGCCAATGCTTTTGCGTAACCGGATACGGTCGTGACCGGTGTCCGAAGATCATGTGCGATATCGGAAAGCATCAGATTCCGCTTGCGGTCAAACTCTCTCTGCTGCTGTTCGCGCTCCTCCTGGATCTGATGAAATTCCGCCATCACAATCCGCGCGAACGTTATCGCACCCAAAATATAAGGAAGCAGCATACACACCATTAACAGCAGAAGAACCACAAACAGCAGGATGGCTTTCCATCCTTCCATCTCCTGTACGACGACGGAACTCCTTGTCGCCGGAAGTGCATTGCCCAGCCAGTCCTGTAATCGTTCCCCTGTCCACTGCATCATTCCCTGCAGCGGTGATGGCAAAAGCATCCGGACGGCATTTACTATCAGCAATAACAGAACACATATGATAAAAATAAACAGATCCGTCTTTCCAACGGATGACTGCCTCTGGTAATCCGGGAAAAAAACTTTCATCACCACAGGCATAACCGCCTGGCTGATCAAAAAACTGATCAGCGACTGTGCAACTGTCACCAGTACAAGGATATAAATAAACCGTTTGATCAAAAATGCCTGTAAATCACGCATTGCTATTTCTCCAGCCGATAGCCCAATCCGCGGATGGTTCGAATATAAGCTGCCGGGTCTTCATCAAGTTTTGCCCTCAGCTTGCTGATGCAGACCATAATATTATTGTCTGCAACCACATAAGTGTCACCCCATCCCTGTTCATAGATCTGTTGTTTTGTAAACACTTTTCCCGGATGCTTCATAAATAACTCCATGATCCGGTACTCTACCGAAGTCAGTTCAATCGGTTCTCCATTTTTTTTGAGTACGCAGCCTTCCGGATCCAGTTCCAGATCCCGGACAGTCAGTATATTGGATGACAGTTCCGCTGTCCCCAGCGCATAAAACCGACGGATATTTGAATTGACACGTGCTACTGCCTCCAAAGGATTGAACGGTTTTGCCAGATAATCATCTGCCCCGAGATTTAACCCCAGAATCTTCTCGGAATCCGCATCCTTTGCCGAAAGTATCATAACGGGAATATTGCTTGTTTTACGTAATTCCTGCAACACATGGTATCCGTCCATCTCCGGCATCATAATATCCAGCAGACACAGATCCACATGTTCTTTCTTCAGCAGTTCCAGTGCCTGCTTCCCGTTTTCTGCCTCAATAATCTGATAATTTTCATTTTCCAGATACAGCCGGAGAAGCGTCCGTATCTCCGGCTCATCATCTGCAATTAAAATCGTATAATTCATACATTCTCCTGCCGGAAAGGTGAATTCACCGGATCCTCCTGCTGTGTAAATCCGTTTGAACCAGCCGGGTTTGCATAGCACAGTGCCTCATACAGTGCGGCATGTGTTGCATTCACATATGGTGACACATAAAAGATTGCAAGAATTCCAAGTGTCAGTCCGGATAAAATGTACCATCCGATAAAGGACAGATCCAAAACAAATGCTTTCCATTTCTGTCCCTGCATCATACGCTTGCTTTCCGCAAATGCCTGCTCTTTGGTCATCTGCGGGTTATCTGCCAGAAGGTACGGAATCATCATATATTCATATGCTTTTACAATACCCGGAATGACAAAAAGCAATGACCATAAAACCGTAAACAGATCACGGAAAAACATTGTCTTTGCAACATTCCTGTAATTATTGTCAAATCCATATCCAATGTTCCCAATCTGTGCCGGCTCGTTTAAGTTGCGGATAAAGAATCTCCTGCATCCAACCTCAAACGGATTTATGATAAATACATCAACCAGAAGTATAAGGACAAAAATCACCAGAAAAACAACTATGAGTATGCCGATGGCGATCGCTGCTGCGACCATACCGCCCATCATTCCCCTGTTTCCTGCTTTCAGTCCGTCCTTAAAGCCTTCTTCAAGCCCAGCCTCAAAATCGCGTAGTGAACCATCATCACTGTCATAACTGCTGTCATAATCATAGGAACTGCCTGCCTGATTATCCGATCCATGTAAGGAACCGGTTGCACTGCTGATGTTGCCCGAAGCAGCTCCGCTTCCCCCTGCAATCAGTGTCAGCAACAGGCTGATCAGAATACATTTCCAATAATTTCGTTTAAATGTTGCTTTCGCCCTTCCCTTTAATTGTGCGCGACTCCACATATCAAATTCCTCCATTTCCTTTTGATGATATCATCATAACACCAAATCCTTATCTTAAAAATCGCTGCACCTTAACGTTACCTTAACAACGTGTATTTAATTTGCCTGTTTCTTCTTCGGCAAAAGAAGGCTCAACAGAAGGGAAACAACAAACACTCCTGCCACGGCATTTCCATTGAAGATATCTCCCACTTCTTTCGGAAATGCGGAAAAGAAGTTGCCGGATGTCTGTGTCAGTCCAACCCCGATACAAAAAGAAAGGGAAACAATAATCATTGTACGGTCATTAAATTCGCAATTTTTTAACATTTTGATCCCCTCATACATGATTGAACCAAACATCATAACGGTACATCCGCCGAGAATAACCGCCCCGATCATTCCTTCATACCCAAGCTTAGGATTGGTACATATAATCAGCAGACTTCCGAGAAATGTAAAACTGACGCCCATTACGATCGGCAGTTTCGAGCCAATTTTCCAGACCGGATATAGCTGCATGCAGGTTCCGATTCCCGCAGCAAACATCGCACACTGCAAAATCTGTGTAATTTCCGCTGCCGTAAGATGTCCCCCACTGCCCCTGACCAAAGCTGCACTGCAGACGATCAGTACGGGTGCCAGATTTGCTACAAACATGGCAAGCACATGTTGAAGGCCAAACGGAATTGCTTTTCTCATGTATAGACAAAGACAGTTTATCATCTTATTGCCCATAGTGTCAAACAGGATTTCCCGGTTGCGGTATAATTATCATCTGTGCTATACTATGAACAATTAGCGTGTGAAAGCGTACAAAAGAGGAGGATTTATTTATGACATCTGCACAAATATGCATCATGATTGCCATTATCGTATACCTTATTGGTATGATCTATATTGGTTTCCGATGTTCCAAGAAAAACAACAGTACTGACGATTTCTATCTGGGTGGCAGAAAACTCGGTCCTTTCGTAACCGCGATGAGTGCCGAAGCTTCCGACATGAGCAGCTGGCTTCTGATGGGACTTCCGGGCGTTGCTTACCTCACCGGAATTTCAGATGCCGGATGGACAGCAATCGGACTGGCTGTTGGTACATACATTAACTGGCTGATCGTTGCCAAACGTATCCGCCGCTATACGCACACCTGCAACAATTCCATTACCATCCCATCGTTCTTCAGCAACCGCTATCGCGATGAAAAAAAGATGCTGCAGGTCATTGCTGCTATTTTTATTGTTATCTTTTTTATTCCTTATACGGCCTCTGGATTTGCCGCATGCGGAAAACTTTTTTCCAGCTTATTCGGGGTAAAGTATCTGACCGCCATGATCATCAGTGCTATCGTAATTGTGGCATACACGACACTTGGCGGATTTCTTGCTGCTTCCACAACGGACTTTATCCAGAGTATCATCATGTCAGTTGCTCTGATTGTAGTTCTGATCTTTGGTGTAGAAACTGCTGGCGGTATCGGTGCCGTTATCCACAACGCCTCCGAGCTTCCGGGATATCTCTCCATGACACTTTCCTATGATGTAAACACCGGAAAGGCCGCTCCTTACAGTGCCCTGACCATTGTTTCCACTGCCGCATGGGGACTTGGATATTTCGGTATGCCGCATATCCTGCTCCGCTTTATGGCAATCGAGGATGAGAAAAAACTGAAACTGTCCCGCCGCGTTGCAACCATCTGGGTCGTAATCTCCCTGTTCGTTGCCGTCTTTATCGGTGTGATCGGTTATACCATGAGCAAAGTCGGCGCACTGGAGATGCTGACCGGATCGAATTCCGAAACCATTATCGTAAAAATTTCCGCCCTGCTCTCCCAGCACGGTGTGATATTTGCCCTGCTTGCGGGTGTGATTCTCGCCGGCATTTTAGCTTCCACCATGTCCACTTCGGACTCGCAGCTGCTGGCTGCATCTTCTGCGGTTTCTTCCGACATTCTCGGTGCTTTCCGCAAAGATTCTTCCAACAAAAACGGAAGCATGGCAGCCGCAAGAATTACACTCCTTGTAATTTCTGTCGTTGCCGCATTCATTGCCAGAAATCCGGACAGTTCCGTATTTGCCATCGTTTCTTTCGCCTGGGCTGGATTCGGTGCCGCATTCGGACCGGTTGTTCTGTTTTCCCTGTTCTGGAAACGTACCAGCAAATGGGGCGCACTTGCCGGTATGGTCTGCGGTGGTTCCATGGTATTTATCTGGAAATACCTGATCCGCCCACTTGGTGGTATCTGGAACATCTATGAACTGCTTCCTGCATTCCTGATTGCCTGCGCTGCGATCGTAATCGTCAGTCTGCTGACACCAAAACCTTCCAAAGAAATCGAAGAGGAATTTGACCGGGTCGCACAGATGAAATAAATCTTTTAACTTTGTATACCAAAAATGTCGGTAGATATCTGTCA
>ULOQ01019964.1_pt1 | contig 28655 bp, 16 predicted proteins | sample 1952741 | NCBI WGS metagenome assembly ULOQ01 (sample SAMEA4835608, study PRJEB28245) | human gut metagenome | biome: gut microbiome; material: fecal sample | place: Denmark | collected 2008
AACCGATTGTGTAATCAGTACATGCGATATCAAGGTCGATTGTGCCCGGAAGACCGATTGTATTGATGCCAAGTGCAGCAAGCTTCTGCGCACCCTGGAAAGATCCGTCACCACCGATAACTACGATAGCATCGATACCATGCTTCTTACAGATTTCAGCACCCTTCTGCTGTCCCTCTGCTGTAACGAACTCCTTACATCTGGCTGTCTGTAAGATTGTACCACCGCGTGAGATTGTGTCTGAAACGCTCTTTGAATCCATATCCACGATTTCTTCATTTAACAGACCTGCGTATCCTCTCTTGATTCCTTTAACTTTCTTGCCCTTTGAGAGAGCCTGACGAACAACGGCACGAATCGCTGCGTTCATTCCCGGTGCGTCACCACCACTTGTAAGTACACCTATTGTGTTAATCTCTTTTGCCATTGGTATAACCTCCATATGTTAAAAAATTATCATTTATTCTAATCCCAATCTATTGTACTTGTTTTAGCACATTTTTTCAATATTCTTTTCAACAATTTTCGCATTTTCTTTGTCTAAAAATTCCAAAAGCTGCTCCATGAGCTCATTATTTGCATTTACGGAATAATTTCTGCCAAGTTTTTTCATCTGCTTTGTATCTGCGATGTAAATTATGACTTCATCTCCTCCGTCAGATTCACGGATTGTCTCAAGAAGCCTGCTCTCATTTTTCTTATAGTCCTCCATCGTATCAAACCTGAGCCATAGCTGCTTCGGAAGCTCATCAAACGGTATGATTCTCTCGCAGATTATCTTGCCGTTCTGCTCATCCTCAACTGTCGCATGTCCGATAACAAATATTTTAGCATCGTCCTGTAAATATCTCTGGTAGCGCTCGTAATCTCTCGGAAAAATAATTACCTCAACAGTTCCTGTCAGGTCCTCTATCGTGATAAAAGCCATGGCCTGATTGTACTTGGTAAACTTAATCGTCTTTGTAGCTATCATGCCTCCGATTACCACGTGCGCATTGTCCTCTATCTTTACGGCACCGCTCTCCTCTTCAAGCACAAAATCTATCGCATTTGCTGTGATGTTTTTCTTTAGGGTAGCTGCATATTTTTCCAGAGGGTGTCCGCTTAAATAGATGCCAAGCACCTCTTTTTCATAGGCCAGGGCTTCCTCAGCGTCATATTCACCAACATTTGGATACTTAAGCTCAAATGACTGCCTATCCTCATCTGAGACCAGGTCAAACAGGCTCATCTGCCCAGCCATTGTTGACTTTTTGTCATGCTGCACCCTGTCCACAATCGATGCATACACCATTGCCATCTGCTTTCTCGTGCCGTCGAGTGAATCGCAGGCTCCCGCCTTTATCAGATTCTCAATCGCACGCTTGTTGATAAGCTCCTTCTGGCAGGTTCTCTCGATAAAATCTGAGAGTGTGCGGTATCTGCCGCCACTTTCCCGCTCCTCGATTATCTGGTCTATTACCGGCCTGCCCAGAGATTTGATGGCGTACATGCCATATCTGACATGGTCACCCTCTGCGGTAAACTCGCCCTGTCCACAGTTGATATCCGGCGGAAGCACCTTAATACCCATATCACGACAGCTGTAAAGATACTGCGCCGCCTTGGCTGAATTGTCTATAACAGAAGTCATGAGCGCTGCCATAAATTCGACCGGATAGTAATTTTTGAGCCATGCAGTCTGAACACTGATTTTCGCATACGCGGCTGCATGTGATTTGTTGAACGCATACTTAGCAAAATCAACCATCGAATCGTATATGCTGTTGGCAGCCTTTTCATCTATGCCGTTTGCCACACAGCCCTTTATACCGCGCTCCTCGTCTCCGTACACAAAGCTCTGGCGCTCTGCGTCAATGACATACTGCTTCTTCTTACTCATGGCACGGCGGATGTTGTCCGCCTGACCCATTGTATAGCCTGCGAGCTTCTGCACTATCTGCATAACCTGTTCCTGGTATACTATACAGCCGTAGGTCGGCTCTAAAATACTCTCAAGCTCAGGTGTCACATAGCTTATCTCCTTTGGATTGTTCTTGCCCTTTATATAGTTGGGAATGAAATCCATAGGACCCGGACGGTAGAGCGAAATACCGGCTACGATGTCCTCAAAGCTCTGTGGACTGAGTTCCTTCATGAAGCTTTGCATACCGGCAGACTCTAGCTGGAATACCCCTTCCGTCTTTCCTGTTCCGATAAAGTCAAGTGTGCCCTTATCGTTGAAATCAATATGGTCGATATCCACATCAATGCCCCTTGATGCCTTGATATTCTTCACAGAATCCTTTAGCACCGTGAGTGTACGAAGCCCCAGAAAATCCATCTTTAAAAGGCCAAGCTCCTCGAGCTGTACCATGTTGTACTCTGCGGTAGGGCTTCCGTCGTTTGCCCTTCCAAGAGGCACATAATCGCTCGCCACGCCCGGATAGATTACCACACCTGCTGCATGCACGGACGTGTGGTTTGGCAGTCCCTCAAGCCTTTTTGCCATATCTATCATTTCATGCACTCTCGCATCACTGTCGTAAATGCCCTTAAACTCCGGGTTCATCTGAAGAGCCTTGTCAATCGTGATATTAAGCTCCTGAGGCACCATCTTTGCAAGCCTGTCAGTCTCTGCATATGGGAAATCCAGCGCCTTTCCGACTGATTTTATGACTCCTCTTGCTGCCATCGTACCAAAGGTGACTATCTGTGTTACAGAATCGTGTCCGTACTTCTGCTGAACATACTCTATGGCGCGATATCTCTCCGCATACTCGAAATCCACATCAATATCAGGCATGGAAACTCGCTCAGGGTTAAGAAATCTTTCAAAAAGCAGATTGTATTTAACCGGATCAATATCCGTGATTCCGGTACAATAGCACACCCTGCTTCCCGCCGCTGAGCCTCGTCCCGGGCCTACCCAGCAGTCGTGCGTGCGGCACCAGTTGATATAATCCCACACGATAAGGATATACTCTATAAAGCCCATGGTCTTTATGATACCAAGCTCATAGTCCATATCTGCATGTATCTTTTTAAGCTCATCAGCACTGTACTCGCCACAGCCTATGTATTTTTCCCTAAAGCCCTTCTCGCAAAGCTCTGTAAGGAAGGCTTCGGCACTATCATAGCCCTCTGGCACCTCATACTTTGGAATCTTGTAATTGCCAAACTCAAGCGTCACATTGCATCTGTCGGCAATTTTCTGTGTATTCTCAATAGCCTCTGTAGCATATGGGAAAAGCGCTCTCATCTGCTCTTCGCTCTTTACGAAAAACTGTCCGCCATCATAGCGCATCCTGTCCTCGTCAGACACCTTTTTCCCGGTCTGGATGCACAAAAGCACATCATGTGCCTCCGCATCGGACTCGTAGGTGTAGTGCACATCATTAGTACACACTAACCCTATTTCAAGCTCCTTGCTCATCCTAAGAAGCTGCTGATTCACAAGCTTCTGGTCATCAATGCCATGGTCCTGCAGCTCAAGGAAGAAGTTGTCTTTTCCAAAGCAGTCCTGATACTTCCTTGCAATCTCCTTCGCCTCGTCATAAAAGCCTCTGACGATGTATCTGGGGATTTCTCCTGCCAGACAGGCAGACAGGCATATAAGCCCCTCGTGATATCTCTCAAGCGTCTCAAAATCCACTCTCGGCCTGTAATAATAGCCCTCTGTGAACCCTATTGACACTATCTTCATGAGATTAGCATAGCCTGTATTATTTTCAGCAAGCAGAATCAGATGATAATACCTGTCATCACCGTGGCTTGTCTCCCTGTCAAAGCGCGAATTTGGTGCCACATATACCTCGCAGCCTATGACCGGATTGATATCATTTGCCTTTGCCGTCTTGTAAAACTCCACCACACCGTACATATTGCCATGGTCTGTGATTGCGGCAGAGTTCATGCCAAGCTCCTTGACGCGCTTTACATATTCTTTTATCTTGTTTGACCCATCGAGCAGGCTGTACTCGGTATGGGTGTGAAGATGACAAAATGACATTTGGATTCCTCTTTCTTTATTTTTGTATCAGCTTCCCAGCTCTATGTGTATAAACACCGCAAGCGAATTGGGCTCCTGCATATATGTGATAGTGCCGCCTCTTGCTGTCGGTATGAGATATTTGTAGTCACCCTTCTCAAAAAGACTGTGACATGCAGTATCATAGGTTTCTCTGTCCGAAAACTTGAACGTGATATAGTTATATGACGTTGTCATGCCCTGTAATGTTTTAAGGTCGTAGGATGTAAAATACAGCCCATTCCTGTAATAATAGTCATCCTCCACTGACGCTTCCTGCGGCAGCATATCCTCATTGTCCAATGTACGTGTAAGCTTTACCACATCAAGCGGCACTCCGAACCAGCTGTATGATATGCCCTTTCCCAGATAATCACCATCACCGTAGGTACAGTCCACTGCACACCACGCACCGTCCAGATATACCATATTCCAGGCGTGGTTTGCATCAGATGTGGTGCCTGTCACAATAAGTGAGCTGATACCGGCCCGGTCACACAGATACTTAAACATCATCGCATAGCCCTGACAGACCGTCCTTCCAAGCACTGCTGAGTACATATCCTGGTTGTGAGGAGAATTTTCCTCATACTCGGCATGCTCTATCACATATTCATAGAAATGCACAGCCTTGTCATAATCCGATGCACCTTCATCGATACCTGCCATACAGGCTGACACATAGCCTGAAATCGTACTTATTGCGTTGTCGATATCAGACTCAGACATATTGTATACAGGCGAAAAAATGATGCTGTTTCTCACAGTATACTGACTCTTTTCTATGTAGAAAAACTGTGGATTGTCCAGCAGCACAAACTGCTGTATACGGCTTACGTTGTCAGTGTCTGTAGTATTTAACGAAATTCCATCCATGCGCTTTTGCATCATCGCATAAATCTGCCTGTAAATAAGCTTGTCATCATCTGACAGCTTCTCGTAGTAGTAGTGATATTCCCCTGTAAATACTGACTCATCGTACTCTGTCTGTTCGCCGTTTAAATAGTCTGTTGTGGTCTGCATTTGCCCCTTTACTGCCCTGTGTATAGCTGTAGGAAAATCAGCTATAGCACCTGTAAACCCTCCTGCCTTTAAGCATTTTGCAGCGAACATAAAGCAACAGGCAGCAAACACAAGTGCCGGTATGATTTTTAAAAGCTTTTTCATCTATTCCCCCATTTTAATCGTTGTCTGTCACTCTGTTAGGTGTGAACAGCAGCCATAGCAAGCCTGCATATCAGATACAGTACAAAAAGATGCACCGGGTAAAAGGCGTAAAAGACATATTTTAGTGAAATGCCTCTTTTTCCATTGTAATAGTGAAGCGGTATAAGCATAAACAGTGCAAAAAACTCTATGGTACCTGAGAAAAGTCCAAGCAGTATGACTGCCACGGCAAATGCAACATCCCGGTTTGAAGAAAGCAGGTACATCATGACAATGCACCCTACACCCGCCGCACCATAATCACAGCAAAGCACAAACTCTGCAATAATCATCATAACAAGCACTACTGATACCATTACTATACACCTGATCAGTGTGACAAAAAACCACTTGACTGCAGAGGATGCCTTTTCTATTTTATCGACCGACTTAAGCCAATCAAGCACTGTGATGGCAAGCAAGCCTAAAAGCAGTGTAAAAAACACATTGTTGCTCTTAAATTCGAGCACTGTATTGTTTATTGCAAGGTCAAACGGTATCTCAGAGATAAGCGCGAATATAAACATCCTCGCAGCATATTTTTCCCTGCTGTGTGTATATTTGAAGCCCTCCACAAGCAGGAAGCAGAAAACAGGAAAGGCCATGCGCCCTATAGAACGCATGACCCAGTAGATATCAATAAGCGTTTGTCCACCTATCCCGTTATTTATCATCTGAAGAATAACCGTTGCCGCAATATGGTCTATAAGCATGGTAAAAATGGCTATAAGCTTAAGCGTGCTTCCACTGATACCAGACTTTGCGATAACTTTTTCCAAAATCCTATACTCCTGCCATATTTACGGTAATTCTGTCAAGATGCCAGATATCGTCCACATATTCCTGGATTGTTCTGTCTGAAGAGAACTTTCCTACATGTGCGATATTGAGCAGTGCACTCTTTCTCCATGCGCTCTTGTTCTTGTAATAATCATTAATCTTCTGCTGTGCATTTGCATATGAGCGGAAGTCTGCGAGGATAAAGTAGCGGTCAGCCACCTGTCCCTGCTGTGGATTGAGCAGTGAGTTGTAAAGCTCCCTGAAAAGCTCATGGTCATTTGGTGAATATGTGCCGTCTACAAGCTGGTTTACTACCTTTCTTAGCTCGGCATCGTTATTATATACATCAACAGGATTGTAGTCATGTCTGTTCTCGTGTGAGATGACCTCATCAGAGCTCATTCCAAAGATAAACATGTTGTCAGCCCCTACCTCATCGAACATCTCGACATTGGCACCATCCATAGTTCCGATAGTGAGCGCTCCATTGAGCATAAACTTCATGTTTCCTGTTCCGGATGCCTCCTTGCTTGCTGTGGAAATCTGCTCGCTGACATCTGCTGCCGCAAAAATAATCTCGGCATTGGATACCTTGTAATCCTCGATAAATACTACCTTGAGCTTGCCGCCAATAGAAGCATCGTTATTTATCACATCAGCCACACTGTTGATGAGCTTTATTGTTTTCTTTGCATTTCTGTAGCCTGCTGCTGCCTTTGCTCCAAAAATGAATGTTCTAGGATAAAAATCCATAGACGGATTTTCCTTAATCTTGTTGTACAGATACATCACATGAAGGATGTTCATGAGCTGTCTCTTGTACTCGTGAAGTCTCTTAACCTGCACATCAAAGATAGAATCCGGATTTACATCAATACCATTGTGCTCCTTGATATACTTTGCTAAACGCACCTTGTTTGCTCTCTTAATCTCAGCAAACTCCTGCTGTGCAACAGGGCTGTCCGCATAAGCCTTGAGCTTTGAAAGCATTGTAAGATCTGTAATCCAGCCGGCTCCTACCTTTTTTGTTGCCCAGTCTGCAAGGAGTGGATTTGCATGTGCTAAGAATCTACGCTGTGTGATTCCGTTTGTCTTGTTATTGAACTTCTCAGGGAACATCTCATAGAAATCATGAAGCTCCTGATTCTTAAGTATCTCTGTGTGAAGCTTTGCAACACCGTTTACAGAATAGCCTGCAACGATAGCCATATTTGCCATCTTGACCTGTCCGTCATAGAGGATAGCCATCTTTCTTACCTTGTCCTCATTGCCTGGATATCTCTCATTAATCTGCATCACAAATCTTCTGTTTATCTCGTCAACAATCTGGTATACACGAGGAAGCAGTCTCTGGAATATCTCAATTGGCCACTTCTCAAGCGCCTCAGCCATGATTGTATGGTTAGTGTAGGCTACACATCTTGTAGTGATATCCCATGCATCATCCCATGACAGATGTTCCTCGTCCACAAGGATTCTCATAAGCTCTGCGACTGCAACTGTAGGGTGAGTATCGTTCATCTGGAAAACGACCTTATTCGGGAGATCTTTTAAATCGCTGTGATGCTTTTTAAACCTTGCAAGTGCACGCTGGATGCTTGCTGATACAAAGAAATACTGCTGCTTTAAGCGAAGCTCCTTGCCCTTTACATGGTTATCGTTTGGATAGAGCACCTCAACAAGGTTTCTTGCAAGATTTTCCTGCTCCACTGCCTTGTCGTAGTCACCCTGGTCAAAGGACTCGAGCGAGAAGCCGTTTTTTGGCTCTGCATCCCATATCATGAGAGAATTGACCACATTGTTGTCATAACCGACTATAGGCATATCATAAGGCACTGCAAGCACCGACTGATAGTCCTTCTGCTCGAAATGAAGCTCTCCGTTTTCATCTGTGCTCTCCTGCACATATCCTCCAAACTTGACCTCATAGCAGTACTCCGGACGACGAAGCTCGAATGGATATCCGTCCTTGAGCCAGTTGTCAGGCACCTCAATCTGGAAGCCGTCTGAAATCTGCTGCTTGAACATACCATATCTGTATCTGATTCCACAACCGTATGCAGGATATCCGAGTGTGGCAAGTGAATCCATGAAACACGCTGCCAGTCTTCCGAGTCCACCGTTTCCAAGTGCCGGATCAGGCTCCTGGTCCTCAATAGCATTGATATCCACACCAATCTCATTGAGAGCCTCCTTAACCTCCTTGTATGCTGAGAGGTTTATAAGGTTGTTGCCGAGAGCTCTTCCCATCAAAAACTCCATGGACATATAGTAAACAACCTTTGGATCGTCCTTGTCCATCACTCTCTGTGTGGCAATCCACTCATCCATGATGACATCCTTTACTGCCTCTGATACAGCCTGATAAAGTTCCTGCTGTGTGGCATCATCTATAGTCTTACGATATTTATTTTTTAAATTGTCTGATACAGTCTTAATAAACACCTTTTTGCTAAACGTATTATCTCTCATTTTATTCCTCCTTATGGCACTAAAAGGGAGCAAATTAATGCTCCCTCTCGTGCAGAGATTATTGTTTTTCAACTGCAAGCTTAACAGCCTCACCATTAATCTTCCAATCCTTTTCATAACCCTTAAGTTCGCCTGATTTAATTGATACGGCAAGAACCTCGGTCTTGATTTCATCACCAAACTTTTCAAATACATTTGAAAGCTTCTCATCTGCCTCGTATGTCACAGCGATGTGGTCCATAACCTCAAAGCCTGCGTCCTTACGCATTGTCTGGATCTTACTGATGATTTCTCTTACGAAACCTTCCTCGATAAGCTCAGGAGTGAGGTTGGTGTCAAGAACAACGGTTATATTGTTGTCAGACTGTGTCACATAGCCCTCCATCTGAGTCATCTCGATAAGTAAATCCTCTTTAGATAATACAACTTCATCGCTAATGCTGTCAAGCTTGAGAGAGCCGGTGCTGTTAAGCTCCTCCATGGCCTTATGACCATCAAGCTCAGCTAAAACTGCCTTAATCTGGCCAAGGAATTTACCATACTTAGGACCCACTGTTCTAAGCTGTGGCTTGAATTTGTATGTGGTGTAGTGTGATACATCATCAGTGAACTCAACCTCTTTTACGTTGAGCTCGTCTGCGATGATATCCACATAAAATTCATCCAGTTTTTCCGGAGCCTTTACAAACATTTTTCCGATTGGCTGACGGTTTTTGATATTTGCCTCGTTACGACATGCACGTCCGAGTACTACAACCTTTAGTACCTCATCCATATCAGCTTCGAGCTTTTTGTCAATCAGCTTCTCATCAACTACAGGATAGTCGCACAGATGAATTGACTCCGGTGCGCTCTTGTCAATAGAGCAGACAAGATTTCTGTAGATATCCTCTGTCATGAAAGGAATCATAGGTGCTGCCGCCTTTGATATGGTGACAAGTGCTGTATAAAGTGTCATGTATGCGTTTATCTTGTCCTGCTCCATGCCCTTTGCCCAGAAACGCTCACGGCTGCGGCGTACATACCAGTTACTTAAGTCGTCTACGAACTCCTGAAGGTACTTTGCCGCCTCCGGAATCTTGTAGTTTGACAGGCACTCATCCACGCCTGCCACTGCTGAGTTGAGCTTTGAAAGAATCCACTTGTCCATTACTGCAAGCTTATCATACTCAAGGCTGTATTTTGTAGCATCAAAATTGTCGATATTTGCATAAAGAACGAAGAATGCGTATGTGTTCCAGAGTGTTCCCATAAACTTACGCTGTCCCTCAAGCACGAGCTTTCCTGAAAACTTCTTTGGAATCCATGGAGCTGATGCTGTGTAGAAATACCATCTGATGGCATCTGCACCGTATGTCTCAAGTGCATCAAACGGATCTACAGCGTTGCCCTTTGACTTGGACATCTTCTGTCCGTTCTCATCCTGTACGTGTCCAAGCACGATTACATTCTCATAAGGGGCCTTGTTGAAAAGGAGTGTAGACTCAGCCATGAGTGAATGGAACCATCCACGTGTCTGGTCAACTGCCTCTGAGATAAACTTGGCCGGGAACTGCTTCTCAAATACTTCCTTGTTCTCGAATGGATAGTGGTGCTGTGCAAATGGCATGGCTCCTGAATCAAACCAGCAGTCAAGTACCTCAGGTACACGGTGCATATCCTTGCCACACTCAGGACACTTGATTGTCACAGCGTCGATGTATGGTCTGTGAAGCTCTACCTCTGCAGCCTTTGGATCTCCTGCTTTTTCGGCGAGCTCTGCACGGCTTCCGATACACTCTCTGTGTCCGCATTCACACTCCCAGATATTGAGTGGTGTGCCCCAGTAACGGTTACGTGAAATAGCCCAATCCTGTATATTCTCAAGCCAGTTTCCGAAACGTCCTGAACCGATAGACTCAGGAATCCAGTTTACTGTATTGTTGTTTCTGATAAGATCATCCTTTACTGCTGTCTCCTTGATGTACCATGACTCTCTTGCATAGTAGATAAGAGGCTTGTCACATCTCCAGCAGTGTGGATACTCATGCTCAAATTTCGGAGCATCGAAGAGCTGCTTTCTGCCGCTTAAGTCCTTTAATACCTCAGGATCTGCATCCTTTACCCACATACCGGCAAACGGAGTCTCGGCTGTAAGCTCTCCCTTGTCGTTTACAAACTGTACAAATGGAAGGTCATAATTTCTTCCGACATTGGCATCATCCTCACCAAATGCAGGAGCGATATGAACAATTCCTGTACCGTCTGACATAGTAACATATGTGTCACATGTCACGAAAAAGCCCTTCTTGCCCTGCTTATCGGCAACCTGCTTAGCACAGTCATAAAGCGGCTCATACTCCTTGTACTCAAGGTCCTTTCCTTTGTATGTCTCAAGCACCTCATATGCCTTCTTGCCTGCCTCTGCGTCCTCTTTTGAAAGAAGCTGTGAGAGCACCTTGTCTGCAAGTGCCTCTGCCATATAATATGTATAGCCATCAACAGCCTTTACCTTTACATATGTGTCATTAGGGTTCACACAGAGTGCCACGTTGCTTGGAAGTGTCCATGGAGTTGTGGTCCATGCGAGGAAATATGCATCCTCTCCTACTACCTTAAAACGTACTACTGCTGATTTTTCTTTAACTGTCTTGTAGCCCTGTGCCACCTCCTGTGCAGAAAGTGGTGTTCCACAACGAGGACAGTAAGGAACAATCTTGAAGCCCTTGTAAAGAAGTCCCTTGTTCCAGATTTCCTTGAGAGCCCACCACTCTGACTCAATGAAATTGTCGTCATATGTGACGTATGGATTGTCCATATCAGCCCAGAAACCTACTGTGTTGGAGAAATCCTCCCACATACCCTTGTATTTCCATACAGACTCTTTACACTTCTTGATGAATGGCTCAAGTCCGTAGTTCTCAATCTGATCCTTGCCGTCAAGGCCGAGAAGCTTCTCCACCTCGATCTCAACAGGAAGTCCGTGTGTATCCCAGCCTGCTTTACGTGGCACATATTTGCCCTTCATGGTCTGGAATCTTGGAATCATATCCTTTATGGTACGTGTCTCAACATGTCCGATGTGAGGCTTTCCGTTTGCTGTAGGAGGTCCATCATAGAATGTGTATGTCTCTCCTTCTTTTCTGTTTTCCATAGATTTTCTGAAGATATTGTTCTCTCTCCAGAACTGCTCTGTCTTCTTCTCGCGTTCAACGAAGTTCATATTGGTGTCAACTTTGTTGTACATGACTATCTCTCCTTATTCTATATTGTTCGTGAACATCCCAACATGCACCTCAAATTCGACTCTTACGAGGCTTCCTTGTGGCTTACTCCACTAGAATTTTCGGTTTATGGAATATTCACAAAAAAAGGCACACATTCCTGTAATTAGGAACGCGTGCCTGATACGTCTATACCACCTATTACAATGTACTTAAGGGAAATACCCTTGCATACCCGCCCCTGTAACGTAGGGAATACGTCAGAACCTACTCTCGCAACGCTGTATGGCGATTTTAGCCTGCGGCTCAGAAGTGATTTTCAAAACGGCTCTACTCATACCGGCTCTCACCTGCCCCGGCTCTCTTTGACTTTCCTGCCATCTCTACTGTCTTCGTCACTGCCTTTTACTAACTGTGTTTAAGTATATAACTGAAAAGCCACTGTTGTCAAGATGTAATTGATTCTGTAATAATTTGATAATAATTAACTCTAATAAATGCCATCATAATCAAAATTCTGATAATCAAAATCATCATAATCATAAGAATCATAATCATAATCGTAATCCTCATAGGAATCGTCATCATTATAATACTCATAGCCCTCATCAAAGCCCCTCATGAACTCCTTTTCTAAATCTGTGCTTACATTTGCGCCTGCCACAACCCAGAATATGATGCTGACTATAACTGAGATGGCTGCTGTTGCTATACCAACTATACCAAACACCTTGTTGTTGCCCTTTATGATATGTATAATACCAAAAATGATAGCAAGCAGAGCTGTCACATAATTGATGCATGTACAAAACAGTACAATAGATGCGATTCCAAGTACCAGAGAAGCTATACCAAAGCCATTGCTGTTCTTTGGCGGCTGGTTGTATGGATTAGCTCCATACTGTGGCTGATTGTATGCTGTCTGTCCGTATGCGGTCTGATTGTAGCCACCCTGTCCGTTTGGCTGCTGGCCATACTGCGTCTGTCCGTAAGCTGACTGATTAAATGAGCCCTGATCATATGTGTTCTGGTTGTATGTACCCTGGGCATTTGGATTCTGATTGTATGCACCCTGGGCATTTGGATTCTGATTGTATGTACCCTGATTTGCATAACCATATGCACTGCCCGGATTATTGACATATCCGTCTGTGTTGCCTGTCTGGTCTGATGACTGTCCATGTGCATTCCCACTTTCCTGCTGGGATACAGACTGATTATATGTGTCTGTCGGCTGACTGTATGTGTCTGAGCCATTTGCTGTTCCTGAAGGCTGACCGAATACACCTGTATTGTCCGGTGTGCCTGACGACCGGTTGTCATTGTTCATATAATTGTTATCGTCCATAACTTCCTCCATATATCCTATTGTTTATGTAGCCATTGTGTTATTGTGTTAGAAATATTTTATCATATATTACAATAATGTAAATATTTTTATCATAAAAAATATATAAAAATGGCAGGAGCAAATGCGCTCCTGCCGTAAAAAACATATTACTGCTCTTAGAAATCAAATTTCTGACTAAGCTCTTCCTCACTCTCCTCAACAGAGTTTTTGAGGTCATCCGCAAGCATATAGATATTTTCCAGTACCTTCTTGCACTTTGCCATGCTCTCGACTGTGGTATCAGCCATGCGAAGTCCCTCTGTTGAAGAAGCTGCGACCTCTTCTCCTGTAGCTGAAAGGTGTGTGATATTGTCTGATATGACTGTTGTTGAATCAAGAATCTTTTTGATACTCTCCTCAGCCACATTGATATCCTTCATCAACAGCTCAACGGCCTCTCCCATGGCATTAAACTTGTCTCTTGTATCGTCGATAAGCTCATTCTGCTTCTCTACCGATGATACTGAGTTCTCGATACTCTCGTTGGCACGCCTTGTGTCCTCATTGAGCTTGTTTATAATCTCTGTAATATTGGCTGATGCATCCTTTGTCTGCTCTGAGAGCTGTCTGATTTCATCTGCAACTACCGCAAAGCCCTTTCCTGCTTCACCTGCCCTGGCCGCCTCAATTGAAGCATTGAGAGCAAGCAGATTTGTCTGGTTAGAAATATTGATAATCGACTCAACAAAGCTCTTTACTTCCTCTACCTTAGCTGTAAGACTCTGGATAACTGACACTGTAACATTGCTTGCCTCTGCCACGTTGTGTGCCTGCTCCTTGAGTTCTTCCACAACATCAGCTCCCTGCTTTACGGTCTCATCAGTCTGGCGTGAGGCATCTATCATAGCCTTGATTCCACTTTCTGCATTGTCTGTATTTCCCTGAATATCAACACACATAGCTGCCTGCTTCTGGATAGCCTCCGCAGTGCTCTCTGTGCTGTCTGCTATCTCCTGGATCGAACTATGGCTCACCGCAACAGACTCATCGAGATCATTTAACATGGTCATAGCCTCGTCAAAGTGCTTTGAAATATTCTCCGCAACCATTACCATCTTCTTATTGCTGTCCACCTGTGCCATAGCAGATTCTTTGATTTCTTCCATATTTTCATCGAAGAAATGGGTAAGAAGAATCGTGATGCTGTCTGACGCATATCCCACAAGTACAAGTACAAAAACTGCTATCACATCATTCTGAAGAACTGTACCCCCTATTCCAAGCTGCATTACAAGCCTGATGACGCTGGATATGATTATTACTGCGTTCATCACCATCATCATCTTTATATCCAGATATATCATCGCTGCAATAACAAGCGGCAGGGCATATGTCCATGTACCGATTGTTGAATTGATCAGTGCGATAATAAAATATCCTGCTGTCATGGCGCTTACAAGTATAAGCGCACCTGTTCTGCTGTCTCTTTTTGTAATAAATGCAATTACAGCTATTACTATTACTGCTATTGCCGCAACAAGCTGTATACTTATCCTGGTAATATCAGCATCTTTTGTCCCAACTGCTGCAAATAACGTAAATGCTATATATGCAAATACTATGATTACCGCCAGGAATACACGTTTGTTGGCTCTGTTATACTGTTGACTATTCATAAAATCCCCCTTCTTTTGTTTGAGTTTTTAGAGTAGCTTTATTATACAACATTTTTTTATAATAATCCACTACTATTTAGTGCCAACGTACCATTTTTCTCATTTTGCTCCTGATTTGAAGAAAATTCTCCTTTCAAATAAACATTTACACAAAAACACCCGGCAGTTATCCTGCCGGGCATCCTGTAAAAAAATATTTATTCTTTAACTCCACCAAGTGTAAGTCCTGTAACAAAGTATTTCTGTAAAAACGGGTAAATACATATGATCGGAAGCATTGTTATAATTGTTGCTGCGGCACGAACTGAGGTAGGTGTAACTGCACCTACAGCATTTTTCAATGTTTCTGCTGATCCTCCCTGATTTGTTACAGCTGAAAGAAGCTTCATAAGCTCATACTGTAATGTAGTAAGCTTTGTACTCATACGGTTATAAAGCATTGCATCAAACCATGAGTTCCACTGTCCTACTGCTACGAATAAAGCTACTGTCGCATATACCGGTTTGCAGAGAGGGGAATAAATCTTCAGAAAAATGGTGGTATATCCTGCACCGTCAAGCTGCGCTGATTCCTCTAAGCTGTCAGGGATTCCATTCATATAGGTCCTGATAACGAGCATATTAAACGCACTGACCATTCCAGGGACTACATAAACCCAAAAACTATTGGTAAGCCCAAGTCCCTTGTACAGGAGGAAGACAGGGATTAATCCACCATTGACATACATTGTGATAACCCAAAACAGGGATAAACCTCTTTTGAACAAAAATCTTTTTCTGCTGATTATAAAAGCAAGGATTGCATTTGCCACCAATGCTAAGACTGTTCCAATTATTGTTCTGGCAACAGTAATATATGCTCCTGTTATAAGATTACTTTTTTGCAAAACCGTTGTATAATTCTTCCAGGTAAACTTTCTTGGTAAGAGGTAAATTCCACCTCTTAATGCATCTGTACCATCATTAAGCGATATCGCAAGTGTATTAAGCACCGGATAAAGCGTTATGATCACAAACAGTACCATAATGATGCCATTTACAATTGGAAATATACCTATCTTCTTTTTCTTTTTGCTCTTTACAGAGCCTGCTGTTATATCTGCCATCGTACAAGACCTCCTTAAAACAACTGCTCTTCACCATTATGTTTGGCAATTCTATTTGCAATAAATATAAGAATTATACTTACCACACTCTTGAATATACCTGCTGCGGTACCTATTGCATAATCTCCCTGGCTTATGCCCCATTTAAGTACATAAATATCAATAGTCTGTGATACATCCTGTACCAGGCCGTTTCCTAAGAGATACTGTATCTCAAATCCTGCATTTAAAACATTACCTACATTCATAAGAAGAAGGATTATAATAGTTGGTTTGATTCCCGGCAGTGTTACATACTTGATCTTTGCCCAGCGTCCCGCTCCATCAATAGATGCTGCTTCGTAAAGTGAAGGATCTATTGATGTAATGGCTGCAAGATATATGATTGCATTCCATCCTGTTTCTTTCCATACATTGGCAAATGCCACTATCGGCCAGAAATATCCCGGATGTGCGAAAAAGTTTATCGGTTGGTCTATAATATGCATATTTACAAGGAACTCATTTACAATACCTGTTCCTGAAAGCATATCGTGTAAAATACCTGTTACAATGATCCATGAAAGGAAATGTGGAAGATATGATATAGTCTGTACTACTTTCTTTCCACCCTTTGATGCAATCTCATTCAGTAAGATTGCAAATGCAATGGCTGTGACAAAAGTTACAACCAGATTGATAACACCCATTGCAAGTGTATTTCTTATAACACGGATAAATGTCATATCCGAGAACAGCATCTTGAATTTGTCCAATCCAACAAATGCAGAATGGAATATACCAAGTCTTGGTTTGTAATCCTGAAATGCCATTGCCCAGCCAGCGAGTGGCAGATAATAGAATACAACTCCATATGCCACCATTATTGCTGCCCAGAACAGCAGCACTTTCTGACGTTTGACTTCTTTCCATGTAATTTTTGTTCTAGGTTCTCTGACCTTCTCTTTTTTGTTTTTTCTCGTTAATGACATGACACCACTCCTTAAAGGTAGCGGGCAGATAAAACGCTATTATATCTGCCTGCCTTAAATTTCATTTAAGCTTTATTTGAATTTAGCAGCCTGCTCTAATCTTGTATCAAGCTCGGTCTGTAATTCATTCAGGAAATCCTGTGGATTGCATGCATTGTATTCATCCATGTATGTATTCCATTCACTGTCAAAGTCTTTTGCCATAACAACCTTTGGAAGAGCCTTATGCTTAAGTTCGCCAATCTTTTTCCAGGCTACTCCACCAGGAGTGCTTGTGTTAAAGTTGTTAGAGAATGACCACATTGGATACCAGTCTCCAGGTGCATCGTTTGTTCCAAGCATTTCAACGTATGTCTTAACACCATAGGCATCGAAAGCCTCTTGTACATCCTTGTTAAGACCATCATAGAACTCTCTTGCCTGTCCATCAGGTTTGTTGGCATTAATTCCATCATCACTTGTTCCATTGTACTGTGGGAAGTATGAGTATGAGCATGAATGAGAGGCCTTGTATGCTGTATCAGAAGCCTGTTTTCTCTCATCTGCTGTTTTGTAAAACTCGCCATTCTCATCTACTTCATAGTCAGTACCCTTGACACCCCAGAATCTGAGATTGTGGATATCCTGATCAAGAAGATCATTTACAAACTTCATGGCCGCATCTACATCATCACAGGATGTTGTAACAGCAAGACCTGTTGACTCGTTGAAAGCGCCGCCTGCATTGTGCCACTGATTGTCACGGCCGTCAATTGTTACAGGTACCGGAATGTAATCGCATCCCTGCTCATCAAGACCTGCCTGTTTAATTGCATCACCTGCTGTGTATGCGAAATCCCACCACTGGTCAATCATTCCAAGTACACGTCCTGTAGAAAGCTTAGAGATATATTCATCATATGTCTGTGTGAATGACTCAGGATCTACAATTCCCTTATTATACTCTTCATTGAGCTTCTTGAAATATTTAACTGCTGTATCTGATGTATTATAGTCAAGTACTTTCTTTGTATCAGGATCTACCATACATGATCCATCGTTTGGATATCCGTCAAGGAACTGTGGTGCATTCTCAAGACAGAAATATCTCCAGTCATCACAAAGGATTGTATATGGAATATTTTCTGTTCCATCAGCCATTGTTGGATTTGCCTCATTATATTTCTCGATGAGGTCAAAATACTGATCCAGTGTCTTGATCTCCGGATAGTTAGCCCATTTAAGTACTCTTGCCTGGATCCAGAATGCCTCGTCATTGTGTGTGCAGACTTTCTCGTCTCCCTTTATGCAGCTAAACTGTGGTATCCAATAGATATGTCCGTCATCCTGACGAAGCTTTTCCCACTCAAGATCTGTGAAAAGATTTTTGATGTTTGGATATTTCTCGATGTAGTCATCCAGTGGAACAAGTGCGCCTGCATCATATAACTGCATCTGTCCGCTTGCACCTTCAATGAAATCAGGATACTCGCCACCTGCGATCATTGTTCCGATTGCCTCATCTGCTGTCTGTCCGGTAAGCCAGGTTTCCTTTACCCTTACACCTGTCTTTTCCTCGATGATCTTCTGGATTTCATTATCATCATTGATTTCAGATCCCGGTACAGCAAAGAATGCATCAAACTCTTTCGCACTTCCAGTTTCAGTGCCACCTTTTTTGCCACTATCATTGCCACATCCGGCAAACAGTGTTGCTGCCATGGTAGCCACAAGCAGCATGCTTACAATTCTTTTTCTTTTCATATTGTATTGTCCTCCCTTTTGATAACTTAATTTTATACTTTTTAAGTTTTCAAACAATCGGAGTAACTATAGTCAAAAACAGGGTAAACTATAGTTTCTCGAAAGAACTATAATTTACCCTGTTTTGCAGTAATATATATTATTCTCCACTTTGCATCTGGCGTCTGAAACGCGCCGGTGTGCAGCCTTTTACCTGTATAAACCTGTTCACAAAATAATCCATATCATGATATCCGACTTCCTCTGCTATCTGTATTATCTTCTTATCAGTCCTAAGCAGAAGCTCTGCCGCCCGTTCCATCCTGTAATTGTTCAGATAATCCTTAAAGGACTGTCCGTATTTTTTTCTGAAAAGCTGCCCTAAGTATGCACTGTTTACATAATACTTCTCACTCAGGCTCTTAAGCGTGATGTTCGTGGCATAATTGTCTCTTACTTCCTTTTCTACCATGCCGATCACACCTCTTGACACATTTTTTCTAAGCTGCGACAGATAATCACCATACTCACAGCAAAATCTGGTCATATGCGCACGGCTTCCCCTCTCAATACCGGTCTTAAAGCTGCTCTCACTTATGAGTCGCAAAATCTCCTGCTGATTTACATTATCATCCTGCTCACTTGCCAGGTGTATGAACTGAAACAACAGATAATTAATATTTAAGTTCATGCTTTCCCCATTCATACCCATGCTGGACATCTCATCATAAAATTTGGCAACTGCATTTCTTATCTCAAGATGGTTATTCTGTTCCACTGTCCTAAGCAGCTTATCAAGACTATCTTTACAAAGCACTATTCCATCTGCCGATATCTTTACTTCATCCTCATAGTAATATATGCTCTTTACTATGCGAAAGCCCTGAAACGACCTGAGCATACATGCATTGCCGTATGATCTGGCTATCTTTGATATATCTGATACTTTTCTTCCGACCAGCATAACTATATTCTTTTGTGTATTATCACATATATACCTTCTCAGATCCTCCAGATATTTTCTCTCGGTTTTTGCGGCTTCCTCTGCCATATAATCTGAGAATATAAAGCCTATGTCATACACTTTTTCATTTACAGATACATCAAATACACAATGTGCCGAATCAGCCCCCAGAAAAGCAACACAGCTTTCGTACATCTTGCGCTGTAAGCTTCTCATATCACTATCGAGTATCTCATCACCTGCAGGAAGCTGCTCCATCTGTATTTCAACATACCTTGCTCCACCCTCACACCTCATATTTTCTTTTACATAGTTCAGGTTTACTTCATCATATTTGCCCTGTATCAGAGATATCAGGTGTCTTGCAAGGTATGCCTGTTTCATCTTTTTGTTATCCTCGTTGATCTGGTTTTTCTCGTTTTTGAGCACAAGAACCTTGTTTAGTACCTTAAGCAGCATCTCCTTGTCCACCGGCTTTAGTATGTAATCCGTACAGTCATTCTGCATAGCCTGCTGCGCATAGCTAAAATCTGCATAACCGCTTAATATCACAAAATACACATCTGATTTTTTTTCTTTTCTCAAAGTCTCAAGCAGCTCAAGTCCTGTCATCTCCGGCATCCTTATATCGGCTATGACCAGATCCACATTCTCATTTTCAAGAAACTGCAGAGCTTCCTTTCCATTTGAGGCCGTTCCTGCTATCTCAAATTCTTCATTTTCCCAATCAATGATCACCTTAAGCCCCTGTATTATGAAAGGCTCATCATCCACCAATAATACTTTAAGCATTTTAAATCTCCCTATAAATATGTTTCCGGTATTTTTATCATCACAGTCGTACCGCAACCTTCCTCACTGTCCACATCAAATACTGCTTTAGATTCCGTTACCATTTTGATACGCAGGCATGCATTTATCACGCCCACTCTGCCACCGGTCTTTAACATATCGATATCTGCATTTTTCATGTTACTTTTCATTTTTTCAAGAGCATCCGGAGCAATTCCGCTGCCTGTATCCTCAACCTCTATGTGCATGAACCCGGCTTTTTTGAATATACGCACAAATATCCAGCCCGGAGCAGCTTTACTTTCTATGCCATGCACACAAGCATTTTCAACAAAAGTTACAAGCGTAAGTTTTGGCACCTGACATTCCATGCAGTCTGCTTCTATATCTATGTTATAGTTCAGCCGCTCGCCAAACCGGTATTTCTGCAATGCCAGATAGGCTTTTACAAATTCACATTCCTTTGCAACGGTTACAGCATCATTTCCCCACTCCACATACTGTCTTTGCATGATGGCGAGTTTTTCGACCATATCAGCCGTCTCATTTTCCTTTTTCAGCAGACTGTGCATTCGTATGCTCTCAAGCGCATTAAACAGAAAGTGCGGATTTATCTGGCTGTGTAGTGCAAGAAGCTCTGCATTTTTCTGACTTACAAGCATCTCCTGCTCTTTTAGCTTATTCTTATATACAGTCTGGATCAAGTCATTTGTGCGGCTTACCATCCTGTTGTAATTTTTTATCATGCTGCCGATCTCATCTTTGCTCTCCCTGTCAGTCATAGATACAAGCTTTTCGCTGTCAACTGACTTAAATACCTTTGAAAGCTGTAATATCCTGCTCGTAAAGGAATGGTTAAAGATACTGAACAGACAAAGTGGAAAGAATACATTTATAAGCATCAGAAAAACAATAATCGGTGCATTGTGCATAAGCATGCTCCATATATTACTGCGTGTCTCAAACACATATATATCAAGATCACAGCCATACAAAGAGAGCTTCTGCCTGTATACGGAGTCGCTTATTTTCCCAATCGCCTCCAATGTCTTAAATGGTTTGTTGACTCCACTGTAGGCCCCATTTGACAGCACTATGTCATCTCCATGGCAGATAAGCACTTCATTATCATAATTCATGTTCTTAAGAGTACGCATCATGCTGCCATAATTAAACTCTATCTTGAGTACCTTTTCGATATCAGATGAGTAAAAATCCAGCTTTTTCATATAAATCATATGTCTTTCATCTGACAATCCGGCTACGCCTTTTTCATATACAAAAAAGAGTCCTCCGCTTTCCTTCTGCTCCAGAAGTCTGTAAGAATCCGTATTTCTTACAGCAGACATATCATTTACTTTTCCGCCATTTACTATTGTAGGATTGTCAGCATACAGGAAAAATACTATATTGCTCATTCCAAGTGTGTTTTCAAAAAGTGTATCCTGAAAGAAGCTCTGATACTCTGATACATACTCAGCAGAGCTTGTGTATTCCTTTGATATAAAATCGTCTATGCGCTTGCTGGTGTAGATACTCTTAGCTGCCTCTTCTGCGTTATTGACCATGCTGTTCAGATTATATCCCACAGCACTTGCTATGCTCGACATTTCATGCCTGCTGCTTTCTTTTTCAGCATTTTCTACGATGGAAAGCACCACTGCATCAGTCACTATGAGCGGCAGCATGACACACAGTACATAAAATATGTAGAATTTTTTTCTGAGTGAATAATCATCAAGCTTTCTCTCAATGGCACTCCATATTGGTCTTCTCATAAACAATTCCTCTGAAATCACTTAAAGGAGCCGACATATGTCCGCTCCTAAAGTCTATTTTAACTTGTCATTAATTATAGAATAACATATTTATTATTAATAATCTACCCCTGTTTTCTCTCCACATCTTGTGATATCAATGCGCTCTGTCCGCTTGCCTGTGAGCTTTGTGCTTCTGTCATCAGGCTGCTGTCCTCCTGCGGATATCTCATAAATTCCCGGCACAGCTACACAGCTTCCATCCTCTTCTATCACAGCAAAGTCCCTTGGCGAAAGAGTCAGCTTTACTTTCTTAGTCTCATATGGCTCAAGCTTTACAACCTCAATCCCCTTTAGCTGATATCCCGGCTCATACTCTGCAGCATCAACGTGCCTGATATAGAGCTGAACTATCTCATTTACAGTATATCTGCTGTCATTTGTCACATTTACAAACACCTCGACAGGTTCGTTTACATCACTTTCTGCTTTATCCACTGACAATCCATCATAGTTTGTCTCACCATAATGCAGTCCATATCCAAATGGATATAACACATTCTCATTTGTATAGCGGTATGTCCTGTGAGCCATTGAATAATCCGTAAACTCCGGGAGATTTTCAGTGCCCTGATAAAATGTAACCGGCAGTTTTCCACTCGGACTATACTCTCCGAATATAGCTTCCGCAACAGCCTTTCCGCCTCTGGCTCCCGGATACCAGCTGTCTATAATGGCATCCACATGCTCTTCTGCCCAGGAAAGATCTATCGCACTTCCTGCTGACAGCACAAGTATTACCGGCTTTCCCACTGCTGCAACAGCCTCTAAAAGTTCCTCCTGAAGTCCCGGAAGCATAAGCCCCAGCTTGTCACCGCTTGCATATTCATTTCCGGCATCACCCTCTTCACCTTCTATAGTTGCATCAAGTCCAAGACACATTACGACCACATCTGACTGTTCTGCCATGATGAGGGCTTCCTTAAATCTGTCCTTTTCCTCTGCAAGTCCCTGTACTTTGTCTTTGTACAGATGGCAGCCCTCTGCATAAAGCACTCTTGTATCCTCTCCAAGATATTGCTGCAATCCCTCAAGTGGAGTGATATATCTTGATGAGGTACCATAATAATTTCCTATAAGCGCATCCCTGGAGTTGGCATTTGGTCCGATAACCGCAATAGTTTTAACATTTTTTCTGTCGAGAGGCAGGAAATTGTCCTTATTCTTTAAAAGTACAAGACTTCTTCTGGCAGCCTCCACAGAAAGCTCCACATGCTCCTTACATTCTACAACCTCATACGATATGTCCTCATATGGCGATGGATAATCCTTCATCATGCCCAGACGGATACGCACCTCCATCAGCCTTTCTACTGCTGCCGTGATCGCCTCGTCTGAAACCAGTCCCCTGTCATAAGCATCCTTAAGATGTAAAAATGCACTTCCACAGTTTAAGTCACAGCCGTTGTTTACAGCCATAGCAGCCGATTCCTCAACTGTATCCGTCACATGATGGTGTTCGTGGAAATCAAGTATTGCCCAGCAGTCTGACACCACATGACCTTCAAATCCAAACTCGTCACGCAGTATATCCTTAAGCAGTGTCCTGCTTCCGCAGGCAGGTTCTCCATTTACCCTGTTGTAAGCCCCCATGACAGCCTCAACCTTTGCATCCTTTACACATCGCTTGAAGGCATACAAATATGTATCATACATATCATGCTTTGATGCTTTCGCATCAAACTCATGTCTTATGGCTTCCGGACCGCTGTGTACCGCAAAATGCTTTGCACAGGCTGCCGATTTTAAGTGATCCGGATCATCTCCCTGCAATCCCCTTATATATGCGCAGCCAAGCTTACCTGTCAGGTACGGATCTTCCCCGTATGTCTCATGTCCCCTGCCCCATCTTGGATCTCTGAATATATTTACATTAGGTGCCCAGAAGGTAAGTCCCTTGTATATTCCGTGATCACCTTTTTTTGAAAATTCATTGAACTTTCCACGTCCCTCTGTTGATACAACATCTCCTATCTTTTCTATCAGGTCAGCATCAAAAGCTGCCGCAAGACCTATTGCCTGAGGAAATACTGTAGCAACACCGGCTCTTGCTACTCCATGAAGAGCCTCATTCCACCAGTTGTATTCCGGTATTCCCAGTCTTTCTATAGCCGGTGACTCATACAGCATCTGACTTATCTTCTCATCTATTGTCATCTGCGATACGAGTTTTTTTGCATATTCCATAGTTTTTTTACTCATAGTGACTTCTCCTTTAATTTATATAATGATTTTACCAGATTCATGCAGTATTTTCTTTCTACTTGTTGCCCCACAATGTCCAAAAATTGCTATTTGTGCTATAATAACTATATTCACGCAAATGCGCATAAATATCAGACGTATGGAGACAAGTATATATGATCGAAAATCTGAATGGAATACATGAGACAGTAAAATATAAAGAAAACAGCAATGTAAAGCTTTTTATAAATGCGGAAACAGAAGATTATCCCATTCACTGGCATACTCCCATGGAGATCATCATGCCGCTTGAAGGCGGCTATACAACGCAGATTGGGGATGATTTGGTACATCTTAATGAGAGTGATATTATCTTTATAGCTTCCGGTGTAAAACACAGGCTTATCGCACCTGACACCGGAAAAAGGCTTATCCTGCAGATTGAGTGGTCTGCTGTCTCAAAAATAAAGGAATTAAATTCCATACTTACCCTTATAGCACCTGCTATAACGCTAACCCCGGAAACTTCCGGTGATATCCACAGCAATATCCGTAAACTGCTGCTTGATATAGCAGATGAATACCAGACCGACTCATTTCTATCAGAAGCCGTGATCTACTCCAAAATGCTTGAAGTACTTGTCCTTATTGGAAGACATCATACTGCCAGCAGTTGTCATTTTAATGTCGGCAGACACAAGCAGCAGGAATATCTGGAGCGTTTTCTGTCTATCTGTGAGTATATCGATACACATTGCACTGAGGACATAACACTTGATGAAATCGCAAAAATAGCCGGATTCAGTAAATATCACTTTACCCGGCTATTTAAGCAGTTTACCAATAATACCTTTTACAAATACTTAAATCAGAAAAGAATAGAGCTTGCCCTGACCCTTCTGGCTGATCCCAATATATCGGTCACTGAGACTGCAATACAGTCAGGCTTTGCAAATCCATCCACTTTCATAAGGGTGTTCAAAGCTGAAAAGGGCTGCACCCCGACTGAATTTCGCAAAATGTTTACTGGGTGAGCATTATGTATGAAAAATCTGCATAGTTATCACTATTGCTGCCATTTGAGGATGCATACATACCGACCGTACAGCCCACAAAGCCACCTGCTTCTTCTGTGGTATATGGCAGCAGACTTATTTTTTCTGCGACTTTTACGCTCTTTTCGGCCGTACCTATCCATATAGATGCTTCCTGTTCCTTACAGATCATACATATATTCCACAGTGGATTTTTTTCTGTAATGCCGTACTCCATAATATCTGCCACTGCTATCTTTTTGTCAGTTCCTTTAATATGTGTAGTCACAACAAATACCAGCCTTCCGGCTTCCATTGTTATCTCAGCGCGAAGATGATTCTCATTGTTCTGGAAAAGTACAAGTCCTGCCGTCTCATTATCCGACTGTGGGATAAAACGCACTGCTGTCTTTACCGAAAACTCATAGCCCTTCTGTCTTAGTCCAAGAAATGCGCTTGTGCCAAGATCAGTGATCTGCTCTTTGTTTGTGTACAGTCTCAGTACTCCCGGATTTTCCTTAAGGGAGTAAAAAGACTCGTTGCGTTTTCCTATTCCAACCAGCCTCTTATCAAGCTTGGCTTCGCAGAAAGTTATAAAATCATTTTCTGATATCTCATCTATAAATCTGCACTCTTCAAGCGGTATATCTACCGTATCCTCAAGATGTCCTATTCCTGGTGCTATTACCGGCCATTCGTTTTCCCATATTGTTTTTGCAATAAAGGTCTCCCTGCCCATGCTGCTGTGCTTTTTGCATGGTCTTGACGCAAGCATGACCACATACCAGTTTCCGTTTATATCATCCACCAGATCACCATGTCCTGCATAGATGACCGGATAATCCATCCCCAGATTTCTGTGTGTAAATATCGGATTTCTCGGACATCCTTCAAACCATTTAAAAAGCTCCGTGCTTCTTGCTATCGTTATACTGTGCTCCGGTCCAGTGCCGCCCTCTGCATGCATCAGATAATAATATCCGTTTATCTTGTAGATATGTGGTCCTTCCGGCCATATACAGCCCTTTACAGCACCTTTCCATATGGCCATGCTCCTGCCCTTAAGCTTCATGGTTCCAAGATCAAGCTCCTGTATCCATATCTCCCAGTCTCCATTGTAGCGTACTCCTTCAGGGTTTGGGCGTGTGCCACAGTAATAACATCTGCCGTCATCATCAAAGAAAAGGCTTGGGTCTATTCCGACTGCTTCTTCTCCCAAATAATACGGATCAGACCACGGTCCTGCCGGATCCTGCGCTGTCACTATAAAATTGCCGCCATGCGATACATTGGTCGTTATCATATAAAAAGTTCCTTCATGATATCTTATGGTCGGTGCAAAAATACCTCTCGATATTTCTTCATTTTCCACGCATAGCTGCGATGGTCTGTCAAGTATATTGCCAATCTGCTCCCAATGAGCCAGATCCCGGCTATGAAATATGGGAACACCCGGTGCATACACAAAGCTTGATGTCACCAGATAATAGTCTGCCCCGACTCTGCATATTGATGGATCAGGATAAAAACCTGAAAGTATTGGATTTTTTGCTGTTACCATGTCTCTTACCTCTCTTTTCCTATAATACATATCCAAAGCCCAGTATCGTAAACTGCTTGTCTCTGTCTTCCTCTGCAATTTCAATTCTTACAACATGATTTTCACTGGTCTTATTGTTAAATATTATTACCGCATTGCAGTGCTGCCAGTTATTGATATGTGGATCAGCCGTAAAATGATATTCTCCGTCCACATATACCTTCGCCTTTCCCACGTTTACCTCTCCCGAATCCTTAAATACAAGGAGAAGTGCCCTGCACTCCATCTCAAGCTCGAAATACGCTTTTACCCTGTTTAATGTATTTTTTGTGCCATCATACATCCAGTTATACGGGAATTCCGGAGTCAGCGAAAGCTGATCATCCATCTCAACGCTTTGCAGCTGTGTATCTGTCGAATCGAAGCCACCCTCGTCAATATATGCCTTTGCATATATATCCTTTTTGTCGAGCAGTCTTATATTTTCAAAGCTGTTTCCTATTACCGGTGCAAGATTTAGTTTTTCCTGCAATATTTTTTCCTCTGTCAGTCCCAGTTCAAATGCATTCAAACTTGCATGCCCTGCCTGATCTATTTTTTCAAAAAGATACTCTATGCAGTCTGCCATGACGGAATGGCCTGCATTGCTCGGATGAAACATATCATAGAAAAACTGATTTTTGCTTATTACCCTTCCCTCGTCATTTTTTAATGCAAACTGAGGGGAAACCGCATCCAGCACGCTTACCATAGGCAGATCATAGAGCTTTCCAACCGGGCTTAGGCGGTCTTGAAGGTTCCAGTCATTTGCAAATACGGAAAAAAGCAATATGACTGCCGGTTTCCATGGCAGATTAAGTACTTTACGTACAAGGCTTTCATAGCAGTCACCCTTTGTCTCATCCCCCTCATCATTTACAGCAAATTCAATAACTACTATATCAGGCTGCTGTCCGTCTCTTAGTACATCCCTGTCAAATCTGATCATTCCCAGCTCCGATGGTGTGCCACCCACACCGGCTTTTATGAATTTCACATTATTCTTTGCAGAAAAACGCCTCTGGAAAAGCTGATAGGATTTGTATGCGTAGCACTCTGTATTTATAGGTGTCGCACCTGCTCCCTGTGTGATAGATCCACCGATGTATGCAAGTGTTACCTCTTTTCCGGCTCTTGTCTTTTCGATGGCTTTTCTTATGCGGTATGCATTTCCCATATTCATAAGCGAATGGCTTATCATGCTGCAGTATTCATCAGAGTTCATATCCACCTCTGTTTCCTCAATATCTGCCGGAGCCTCATAGCCGTCATTCAGATACAGTCTGACACTCGCTTTTCCCATGATATCCGGTGTATTAAATATGAACTTTATCTGTCCCGGTATATCATCATCCGGTGTCCACTTATAATCTGACAGGTATATCTTTCTCTCCATTCCATCGCCTGTCAGCTTTACCTTAAGATTAGTACCGCCTCCGTACAGGTCCTGCTTTCCATACATCTGAAACACAAATTCGATCTGTTCGTTTTGATTATCTGTTTCCACAGATACACCTATGCTGTGTACAAGCCTGCCAAAACCTTCCACCGTCTCTAACAGCTCCAATTCCTCTTTATTTTCTATATTTCCGGCTATCTGTGCACTGTTTATCAGTCTTCCGTCGCTTTCATATATAAAATGTATAATGCTTCCATCTTCCTGTACTGAGCCGTATATATCCTTATCCTTCATGATGTAGAAATACGGTCTTTTTCTTTCGGGATCCTTTGGTGCTTTTGGCCCTGCCATCTTTCCGCCTCCTTGTTGTGTCGATTTTATCAGCTATAATGACTATATGATACAAAAACT
>ULOQ01028860.1_pt1 | contig 28358 bp, 20 predicted proteins | sample 1952741 | NCBI WGS metagenome assembly ULOQ01 (sample SAMEA4835608, study PRJEB28245) | human gut metagenome | biome: gut microbiome; material: fecal sample | place: Denmark | collected 2008
TGCAAAGGGTACAGGGCAGTTCGAGAGGACGCTAATCGTGGCTGACGAGGGCTCGGCCGTAAGCTATATGGAGGGCTGTACCGCACCGATGCGTGACGAAAACCAGCTTCATGCGGCAGTAGTTGAGATAGTGGCGCTCAAGGATGCCAATGTGAAATACAGCACAGTCCAGAACTGGTATCCGGGCGATGAAAACGGTCGTGGAGGAATCCTTAACCTCGTGACCAAGAGGGGAATATGCATGGAAGGCGCACACCTTTCATGGACACAGGTCGAGACAGGTTCTGCCATCACGTGGAAATATCCGAGCACCATACTAAAGGGCGATTACTCCTCATCAGAGTTCTATTCAGTAGCAGTGACGAACAACTATCAGCAGGCCGACACCGGCACGAAAATGATACATATCGGCAGAGGAACACGCAGCCGGATAGTCAGCAAGGGAATCTCAGCAGGACACAGCCAGAACAGCTATCGTGGTCTTGTGAGAATGCTTCCGGGAGCTTCCGGAGCCAGGAACTACTCCCAGTGCGACAGCCTTCTGATAGGTTCCGCCTGCGGTGCCCATACCTTCCCTGACGTGCGCAGCGCGAACCCTACAGCAGTCGTGGAGCATGAGGCGACCACATCCAAAATCAGTGAGGATCAGTTGTTCTACTGCAACCAGCGCGGCATCGGTCCGGAAGATGCTGTGGGACTGATTGTCAATGGCTATGCACGCGAAGTGCTGAGCAAACTGCCAATGGAGTTCGCAGTGGAGGCGCAGAAACTGCTTCAGGTATCACTCGAAGGCTCAGTGGGTTAGTCGCATGACCCCGCTGAAGAAAACATAAATCTCAGACAATGAACTTTATTAACTATACTTTGTTCACGATAGGAGGCGACACTCCTGTCCTTCTCATTGACCTGCTCACATCCGTAGTAGGCCTTACATGCGTATTCCTTGCCGGCCGCAACAGCAAATACAATTTCTGGGTGGGATACCTGTATTCCCTCCTCTTGCTCCTGATGTTCTGGAACAAGAACCTCTACGCCAATTTGCTCCTTCAGCCTATATCTTTAGGAATCAATGTCTTAGGGCATTACAGATGGACACATCCGCGAAAGGACGAGCAGAGCTCTGCGGACAGCAGCGCACTTAAAGTGACCATGCTCAGCTGGAAACAGCGCATTTTCGCCATCGTTTCCGTTTTCGTCATTGCGGCAGGATGGGGCTGGTTCATCAGCCTTGCAGGAAATGCCATCTTCCCGGGCAAAATCCCGTCAGACCCTATACCGTATCTGGATGCTTGCGTGACCGTGCTAATCCTCGTTGCACAGTTCCTCTCAGCTCTCAAGAAATGGGACTGCTGGATAGCCTGGCTTCTGGTCAATGTCTTCCAGCTTGCAATGCATATCTCTGTGGGACACGTGTTTATGCCGATTGTCTGCGGACTCTACCTTGTAAACGGAATCTGGTCACTCATCACCTGGTCAGGACTCTACAAGAAGAAAGCATAAACTTACTTCATTATGATTATGTTCGGAACGCGGCGCGTGCCTGCGTGGTCGAATTTCTTGTTGTCGGTCGGATGGTTAAGAACGCCGTCTTCAGCCGTCCAGATCGTCGTGGAACCGCCTCCGTCCAGATTTATGGCATTGTCCATACCGGCCCAGAGCGCAATCAGAGCACTTTCTGTCAATGTAGCTCCGTCAGCGTGATTCTTCGCGCGTCCGTCGATGGTGACGAAATAATAGTTGCCGCGGCTGTCCTTTCCTATCAATGTCCTCGGATGACGTGCGTTGCTGAACTTCCTGTCAGTGGCGAAAGCAGGTATCTTGCCGTCCTGAATAAGCAGCGGTCCTGAAGCCAATGCCGCATGATAACGCTTTGTATAGTATTCGTAACGAGTTGTGTCACACAGCATTATATCCATCTTGCGGCCCTTCTTGTTCTTGAAGGCCACTATAGCATTGGTCCTGAAGAACTCTGACTGGGCAGTGCGGCTTATCTCATTGTGTGCCAATGCGAAGAAGGTGCAAGGCTGAAGTGTCTTCACGTTGAAATAACTGCCGTTTATCGCAGCGAGCGCCTCAGTCCTCTTGGCCAATGAATCGGTAGTCACGCACAAATTTCCCGCTGATTCCTCGATGGAAGTGCGGAACTTCCTGGCCGGGTATTTTACGATGGAAACAGTCTGGTCGCCTCCGAACATGGAGATGTGCGCAGAACCGGCCATTGCTCCCTTTCCGAGATCTTTCCAGTTCCATTCAGCATTGACAAAAGCGGTGGAGTCTGCGGCTCTTGAGGTAGTCTGGCCGTGAGCAGTGCCGCAGATGAGCAGTGCCGCCAAGGCAATCTGTAGATGAATGTGTTTCATAATCAGTGGATAGTAAAATTCTATTTTAAAGTCAATGTTTCGCTTTGGAGTTTCGGGACATAGTGAACCCCCTCCTTGGTGTAGGGCGTGAGGTCTTCCCCTGCATTTACCGGCTTGAGGAATACGCTCTCCGCGCTCTTGCCGACACAGAGCACAGCTACAGGATTCAGGACATCATATCCGTTCTCAGCGATGATACGCTCGTCATCCTCTCTAAAGAAAGCCCTAAGAGAGTCTCTGTCCAAGTTACCTTTTATCAGGCAGTTGAGGCCGAGTTCCACCGCTTTCAGCGCCATGCTCTGAAGAGAAATGCCGAGGTCAATGTCGATGTATCTTTCTTCAGGAAGGATGCTGTAAACGATGATGAACGCACGTGCGGACTCTTCCCGCACAGGCTCGCGGAAAAGAATCTGCCTCAATGCATTGACCTTGTCTATATCGGACGAATCGACAGGTCTGAATCTGAGAAGCTGGCGGTTCATCGCGCTGGCGAGCGAGGAATTGACATTGACGATAGTATGCAGCTGCTCAGCGTTTATGTCAATGTCCTGTCGGAAACGGCGGATCGTGCGGTTCTTGACCAGCAGCGTGTTCAGCGACGGATTGGTGTGTCTGATGACGCTTTTCCGTGCTCCCGAGCCGAAAACCTCCTCGTAACGGGACTCAAGATAATTGTCAGCCATAATTATTCGGAAGGAAGGAATCCTTTCTGGAGAAGCACTTCTGCAATCTGTACGGCATTTGTGGCGGCACCCTTGCGGATGTTGTCAGAAACGCACCAGAAATTCAGTCCTGATTTTACTGAGAAATCCCTGCGGAGACGTCCCACGAAAACATCGTCGTGTCCGAGTGCAAAGCGGCACATCGGATAGACGTTATGGGCCGTGTCGTCCTGAACCGTGATGCCCGGCGTCTCTTCCCATATTCTGCGTATGTCAGCAAGGTCGAATTCCTTCTCGAATTCCAGATTTATGGATTCGGAATGGCCTCCGATAACTGGTACACGAGCGGTTGTTGCTGAGACGCCTATAGTATTGTCATTCAATATCTTGTGTGTCTCATTGACCATCTTCATCTCTTCCTTGGTGTAGCCGTTCTCGAGAAAATCGTCGATGTGCGGGATGATGTTCTGGTCGATAGGATGCGGGAACTTGGCAGGGTATTCACCCCATACTGCACCGCCGCGCTCGGCTTCCATCTGGGCCACAGCCTTGTTGCCGGCTCCTGTCACGCTCTGGTAGGTGGACACTACCACTCTCTTTATGCGGTACTTTCTGTGAAGCGGTGCGAGAGGAAGTAGCATCTGGATTGTGGAACAGTTCGGGTTGGCGATGATGTAGTCGTCTTTTGTGAGGACATCTGCATTGACCTCGGGAACGACAAGCTTCTTGGTCGGGTCCATACGCCAGCAGGATGAATTATCCACCACGCGGCAACCGGCGGCCGCAAATTTCGGGGCAAGCTCTTTGGACGGGCCGCCGCCTGCAGAGAATATCGCAAGGTCCGGTTTGGCTGCGATGGCGTCCTCGGCGCTTACTACGGAGTATTCTTTTCCATTGAACATCACCTTCTTGCCCACGGAACGCTCTGAGGCAACCGGAATGAATTCAGTTACAGGGAAATGCCTTTCTTCCAGCACTTCTGTCATCCTGGTTCCTACCAGTCCTGTAACACCTACAACTGCTACTTTCATAATATATGTTTTTTTATTCTGTCAGACTGTTTACTATCGGGCGTATCAGCTCATCCAGCTGTGCGCATTCAAGGAAGAAGCCGTCGTGCCCGAAGTGGGATTTGATTTCGTGGAATTTCGAGTCTTTCATCTGTCCGGACATCCATTTCATCCTGTACGGAGGGAATATGAGGTCTGAGTCAATGACGATGAATGTGGCTTCCGCACGTATCATGCCCAATGCCGCCGCTTCTCCGCCACGATTGCGTCCCAGATTGTTGCTGTCCACACTTAGCGACAGGTAATAATACGAGTACGCATCGAACTTCTCGGCGAACTTGTGCCCCTGATACCTGTGATATGAACCGGCTCTGTCTGCAAACAGCGTGTCATCGGAAGGCTCCTGCTGCTTGAGGATGTAGCCGTCTTCGCATCTGTACGAAAGCAATGCGATGGTTCTGGCACATTCGAGGCCCTTTTTGCCGCCGTCCAGACTCTCACAGGCCCTGAAAGTAGGGTCAGCCTCCAATGCCATTCTCTGTGACTCCTCAAAGGCTGTAATCCACGGACTGATTCTCGAGCTGGTCGCAATATAGACCGCCTTGGTAAACAGGTCGGGGCATTTCACGGACCATTCAAGCGCCTGGAAGCCACCGATGCTCGCTCCCACAAGCAAATCTATATGCCCGATTCCGATATGTTCTCTGACCGCGTCCAGGGCGTTCACGATATCGCGCACGGTAACCTTCGGGAAACTGAAATAATAGGGTTTGCCGGTTTCCGGGTCAATGCTTGAAGGCCCGCTGGAGCCATAGCAGGAACCCAACATGTTGCCGCAGATGACGAAATACTTCTCAGTATCGAAAAGTTTTCCCGGCCCCACAAGTTCCGGCCACCACTCCTCGGCATCTGAATCGGATGTCAATGCATGGCATATCCATATAGTTTTCATCCCCTTATGGTAATCCATAGGGGATGTATGATAAGCAACCTCCAATGAGGAAACACTTCCTCCTGCCTCAAAATCGAATTTTCCTTCAATGCGGTAAGTATGTCGTTTCATCTTATATGCTTAGTTGTTCCCTCCCGGCATAAGTGCCTGATAATAAGCCTTGAACTCTGTCCATCTATAGAACGAAGGCGCAGCTTCCGGAAGCGGAAGGGAGGCCTCACGGCCATTGTACAGCACCTTGACAAGTATGTCGGCACTTTTCCTGCTGCGGTAGAATATCAACTGCAAATTGGCTGCCATAGGTATAAAATCGGAGCGCCAATAATTCTTCACCTCTTCCGGATCATCCACTACCGCCCCGAAATTGTCAAGTCGCATGAAGCACATCAGCGGAAGCAGGGCCGTGTCATGGGAGAACCTCAGGCAGAGCTGGCGTTCTCCGGATGCGATATCCGCATCGGCCTGTTCAATGATGGATTTCAGAATGGATGAATTGTTGATGCAGTTCTTGTTGTCCGAGAGGGGAGTACGGCCCATGTAGATGTATCCGTTGTAATTCCTGACTTCCCAGATTCCGAAAAGTTCCTCAGTGGTGAAGACATCGGAGAAAGTGTCTTCAGGAACGTCCTTCAGGCATCTGACATCGCAGACTATGTTTCTCATGTCCGACTCGAATTTCCACATTCCGTAAGCGGATTCGAGGTAGTCGGTATCATTGAAGAACTTGGAACAGAATGTCTTGGCGTCGATTTTGTCTGCAGCGAATTTCTCGGCAGACTTCACGGCCTCCTCAGGAAGAGGCACTTTTACCTTGATCGGGCTGATGGATTTGTTAGGCTCGAGAATAGGGAAATAGCACCTTCCCGCATCTACGGTGAAAGAGAAATCCTTGTCCAGACCTCTGAGTTCATCCACGAATGAGAACATCGTGAGCATCGTGCGCGGTATCGGGGTAGAGAGTATGGAAGCTACCGTGCGGCCTTTGAACACTTGCGGGAAATTCCGGTACATTATACCGGCGATACGCCTGAGCTGTTCCTGACCTTTTGGAGTCAGGTCTCCGCCCCTGTGCGCTACGGAAGGGTAGAATTCCTCATATTCTTTCCAAAGCCTCTCGCCTCGGTCATTGAGCTTTCCTGCATTGTGGGTGTCGAGCAGAACCTTGTGGATCTTCTCGTATATGTCATCGGAGAGGGCGAACCTGGCACCGTGTCTTCCGAAATAGCTGATATAGAACGGCTTGTAACCGGACGGAGCCGGGCTGATCTCGTGTTCCACGAAGGAATACATGCAGTAGTCCGAGCAGAGCCCTGCCGGATTTTCCATCAGTTCGGTTCTGGTGTCGTACCTGGTAACCGCCTCTTTTACGCCATATTCCGCCTCGATGGCTTTCCTCTTCTCGAGTCCGGAAACCTCCTGCGCCAGTCCAGTTATCTGGAATGACAGGCACAATGCGGTGATTGTCAATGTTTTCGCAACAGCGTTGCCGGATAGGTTCATACTTCTTTATTCTCCATATAATAGTTCAACGTCCTTTACAATGCCTTCGCTCACGCCTTCAGGCACGAATTTCCACCTTCCGACAAGTTCCTTCTTGCCGGTGACCTCAGGGTCAATGCTTCCGTTCTTCAGGAAGTATTCGTAGAGGATAGTCCTGAATTCCGGGCCTTTGAACAGCGTGCGGGCTTCGACATCTTCCGCGGAGAGGAGTCCTGCTGCCTTAAGCAGTCCGCCTGCACCGCTCGTCCTATATGAGGTGATGCCTACAGTGTACATCTTGTCCATCTCGAATGCTCTGCCGTCTGCCATACTCAGAATGTTCACCCTTTCGCCATACGGCCTGGTGACATCCACAGTATAGTCAATGCCTGCAGCACTGTCGAAATTGGCCGGACTCTTGGCGAGTTTCCATGCCATCTGGCCTGTCTTCCAATCCTTTGTCTGTTTGATACGGAGAATGTGCTCCGCATCCGGTCCGCTTACGGTTTCTACCCATAAGTCATAACTCGCCTCAAGGTACTCTTTTATTTCCTTTCCGGCAAGTTTCAGCACCATCAGTTTGTTCCCGTAAGGGTAAATTGTCTTCAAATCATTGAAAGTGACATCTCCCCCAGGCACTTTTCCGTCGATGAGGAGAGTTGCCGTCAATGATATGTCCATCGGACAGTATGTGAGCGCCAGAGCGTGAAGGAAATTCAGATAATCACATTGGCCTGAATAGAATTCCCGTGAGACCATATCCTTCTTTACTGTGCCCAACTTGCTGTTGGAGAATGCTTTGACATCATTGAACTCATTCTCGAATGCTTCTTCCATCGCCGTATCAGTCGCGTCGTATTTGATGCTGACGGACTTGGCGTCAAGCTCCCGACTGACTACTTTGCCGCCCTTGACGAGTAGTTTTATATCGCCGAGGCCTACATATTGGCCTGCCTTTCCGCAGCCGACAAGCACGATGCTGTCACGTTTGATCACTTTGCTCGAGTGGTCGTGGGCAGTCACGAGGAAATCCACGCCCTTCAGACTGTTGAGAAGGTCCAGACCCTGTTTCTCGGCATTGTTGCCCTCGCCTTTTCCGATGGCGGTGTGCGCTACCACCACGACCACCTGAGGCTTGTGCTTCTTGCGGAAAGCGTCCACGTCTTCCTGTACAAGCGGTATGAGCGACTTGAACTCCAGCCCGCTGTAGGCGCTTTTGTCCATCAGTGCAGCATTGTCAGCATTGGTATAGCCGAGAATCGCCACCTTCACTCCATTTTTCTTCACGATGGTGCCGGTCTGGAGATATCTCTTGCCGTTGTCAGTCCGGACCACATTTCCGGCGAGGAACGGAATGCCCTCTTTACGGAACGTCTCCGCAGCCCTGTCATAGACTCTGTGGCCTGCCTCGAAATCGCAATGTCCTGCTGCCACGGCATCGTATTTCATATATGCTGCGAGGCGCGGGTAAAGGTACGGGGACAATGTATCGGCATAATCATAGTAGAACGTGGCGTTGCTCCCGAGGAAATTGTCGCCGGCATCCACGAGGATGACATTGTCCGCCCCCTTTTCCGAGCGCAACTCATTGATATACTGGCTCTGGGCCATCAGAGAACTCCTTGCGGAGCCCTTCTCGGAGAATGGCTTGGAAAACCAGGAGCCGTGGCCGTCTCCGGTAGTGACAAGTGACAGGTTGTACTCTCCGTCTTTCAGAGATGAGCACCCTGCAAGCATAGTGGCGGCCGCTGCCGCAAGAATCAATCTGATATTCATAGTCAGTGGTTCAATGTGTTGTGGTTCAGTATGTTATTAAAATTTTTCCAATGCTGCGCAGCATCTTGCGTAAATGTATTCGTAATGGGCACGGTCATCCGACGGGGCAGAGGACTTTTTAGCCTGAGCGAGTGATTTCACCTTGTTGAGGAAGGCCACCCGATAACTGTCAGTCTCATCGATCGGAATAATGCTGACCGAAGCCTGATAAGGTTTGTTGCCCTCTCCGAGGCCATCCTGTTCCCAGTCGCACCAGTCTTCATTGTCAATGCTGCCTTCTTCCTCTGTCAGCGTTTTGGTCATCGCACCCCTCACTTCCTTTGCGTTCAAGATGAGAATGTCACGCTGGAGTGTCTTCTCCTCGGAAGTAAGCCTCTTTCCGGCGATGGATGATGCGAAAAGCTCACGATAGAGATCGTCATAGTAATCCTTGACGGTATAGACGTTCTTCGCACCTGCGACTGCAGCGGCCCTGACCACGTTTTCAGGGACGGTCGAGGCCAATGTCCTGGCAACCGAAGCGCAGACTTTGTTCGACTGCGGAGTCGCGAGCGGGAAGTTGGATGTGACTGAAGGCTCATTCAGCCATGCGGAATTCCTGAGCTGGGAAATCACCCATTTCAGCGATGCTTTCTGTACATCTCTATCTACCGGAACGGCAGGCTTCTGGTTGAAACCTTCCTTGACATAGTTCAGGTAGATGCCGCCGACCTGCGACAGCACGTGGCCGATATATCTGTTGTATTGTGCAACCAGCTGTGTATAAAGGTCTTGTCTATGAGAGAAGTCAGCATCTTCCGCCCCGATCCATTCGTTCATTTTAGGCAGGATGTATTTGAGGTTGCTGATGCCGTAGCTGCTGGACTTTATAGGATTGTCTCCGAGGTCCTCGGAACGTGAGCTCGGGTCGTAAACACCATATGCGGCATAGCCAGAAACCTGCTGTGCCCCATAGCGGTACATCGGGTCGCCGGCCTTCTCGTCCAGGATTTTCTCTGCCTGATGATACTCGTCCCAGATATCCTTGGCGCCGATTACCGGAGTGTAGAGCCATCTGATGGCATATTTGTCATACACACCCAGACTCGGAGGCACGAGTTTCACGCCCTTGTCGGAAGGCTGGGCGACATAGTTGAACCGCGCATAGTCCATAATGGACGGCGTAGTGCCGTATTCTGCGGTGAAAGCCTTGTCCCTCAGTGATTCGGTAGGATAGGCAGAAGAAGCGCCCATATTGTGCATCAGGCCCAATGTGTGCCCGATTTCATGGGAGATTACATAAACCAGCGACTCGTCAATGATTTCCTGCGGCATCTTGATGGCTCTGACGCTTTCATCCACCTGTGCGGTCTGGACGAAACGCCAGTTGTTGATGAGCTTGATGACATCGTTGTACACCAGGACTGAAGCATTGAGGATTTCACCTGTGACAGGGTCAGTCCAGCTCGGTCCTCTTGCATTCATGGTCGCATCAGGAACATAACGGAGGCAGCAGTAGCGCAGATTGTCCGGGTCGAATTCCGGGTCTTCCTCCTGCGTAGGGAAATCCCTTACCTGCATGACATCCTTCAGCCCGATGGCCTCAAATGCGGCATTCCAGGCGAGCACGCCCTTGCGGATCGGCTCTTTCCAGCTTTCAGGGAAAGTGTCGTCCACGTACCATACGATCGGGTTCTTTACCGTGACCGTCTTTCCGCCGAGCAGCCAGGCTGTGGTGTCAGACAGTTCGAGTCTCCATCTGGAGGCCAGGACATAGCCTTTGTAACCGTCTTCTGCCGAAGAAACATCATATCTCATGCTGCCCTCGCCCGGACCTACAGGGAATACTCCGACTCTAAGGTCCTGTATTCTCGAAGGCATCGGCTTTTCCGGAAGCATCAGGAATGAAACCGTGTACTCGATGGAGCCAGAGCCGACTTTACCCTTGAAACCGAGGAAGGATTTGGTGAAGTCAACATTGGCATGAACCTTAATGGAAGCATTGTCCTTGAATGACTTGAGCTCTCCGAACCATGTGGTCTTCTCCTCGGTGGACTTGCTGATGGCGAAGTCGGTGCCTTTCGGAGCGGCGGCATTGACAAGTCCGGTGACGTCGAAGACTACTGAAGAGCTGTCTTTGCCCTGTGCTGAAACGGCGATGCGGCGGAGGATCTTCGGCATGAAGCTGCGGGAAAGCGCCTCCTGCATATGCGGGTCTGACGTCGATGCGTTAGTGCCCGGCAGGCTCAGCACCACGAGGCTGTCCACGAGGTCAATCTGGAAATACTGCGGCTTGTTGTACTTGTATCCCACATTGACATAGGCAGGGTTGCTTCCTGCTGTGATGGTGCCGCCGACCATAATGCGTCTGCCCATATACTTCTTGGGCATCTCCATGTAGATTTTGTCCTTGGCGGTACGGTAAAGACTGAATGTCTCGCCTTTTGCTGAAACTTTCACGTCTTTCATCAGTTTGTCATACGGGGACACTTTCTTTTTGGGAGCCGGTTTGCTCTCCTGTGCCACCACTTCTGTCTTGGCCTTTTTCTTCTTTCTGGTCTTTGAAGCAGGCGATGCTGCCGCGCAGGTGACCGGCACCAGCATAACGGCAGCAAGCATTGGAATAATGATGTTTCTTAATCTCATTCGGTAAGTTAATTGATTCTGTATTTGTAGATTACACTTGCAGGGTCATCGCAGATTCCTTCATAGGAAGCAACCAGAGTGTCGTCGGAATATCTGTAAACATACAGGCTGCCTTTGTGGTCGCCGCTTCTCGAAGGATTGTAGGTGGCCACATAGAGTCTGTCCTCTCCGTCAGACGCCTTTCTGCCCTTGAAGTTCGTGGCAATGTCCCTGATCTGCTCACCGGCAGGAAGCTTGATGGCAGGGTTGTTTCCCGGCGCGGACGTCAGACTCCACCTGTAAATCGCATTGTCATAAGTATAATAGACGTCTGAAGAAACGCGGTTTCCCAATATCTTGGAGTGGCTGTCCATCTTCAGGCTCGCAGTGGTGAACGGATATTCGACATCCATCTTCACGCTTTCCCCGTTGATTTCTTCTGTTTTTGTAGCCCATGCGGACAAGGATGAAGAGGTGACTTTTGTCTTATATGATGTCGGGTCTGACTTGCTGCGGAAAAGCACGTGGATATAAGCATTCGATGAAACCCGCTGCGCACCGGCATTGACGATTTCCCAACCTTCCTCAGAATTGGTCCGGATGCCGGCAGATGCGCTTTTCCTTATGCCGATGGTGCTGCTGTCATAGAATAGCGGGTATCTTGTTGACTTTGCGGTTGTTGAAGTGCCTTTAGTAGTGCCGTCGAAGATCCGGGTAATCTTGAATGGAGCATCGGTTATCTCGCTTATGAAACCGCCGTTCATGTCATAGCGGAACAGCCTTCCGTCAGCGGATTTGAAGAAGCATCCGAATGAGGCCTTGTCTTCGGCATATTCCCCGCCGAATTCTTCGCAATATGAACCGAAATCTTTCATCTTGGCAGTCATGTACAGCTCGAATGTCTTGCAGTCCATATGATAGATGGTGCCATCCTCGTCATTGGTGCCGATCAGGAAACCGGAGTAGGTGATTTTGTTGTAGGTGTTGTCGCTGATGTAGAGGCTCGTGCCGTTTTTGAGCGTCTTCCCTTCCACGCTGAAGATGTTCGTGAACACCTGCTGCTCGCCTTTGGCCGACTCTTCTGCCGTCAATGTCTTGACGAAGGTGAGTGAGCCGTTGCCGTCTCCGTCATTGGAAAGAATCGCAACGCCCTCATCGTAACCTGAATTGACATTGAGTGTAAAGTATTTGAATTCAATGCTTTCCCCGTTGTCAACTCTCAGCCTCAGAAGGAAGGAACCGACTTTGGAGAATGTATAGTTGATGGTCCTGCTCGTGGAGATTACCTCCATTTTCTCGAACTGGTGCTGCTCCGGCACCGTGCCCGTCTTGACTTGTCCGTAAGCCCACTGGAAGGTGGTTTCCTTGCTGCTGACGATGTCCAGGCCATTGTAAACCAGCTCTGTTCCGAGATTTACGTTTATGGTGTCGGAAGTGGCATTGATAGTTATCGGAGCAAGCTCTTTGTATCCGTGAGGGCTCACTTTGTAGCATCCCTGAAGCATGAATGCCGTCAGGATGCCCGCCAATGCCGATATGTAATATGTTCGTGTCATACTGTTCTTCATTTTAAAAATGTCAGACGGAATTAGTTCAGGAACCCGTAAGTGCCGCTCATCGGGTTGCCCCAACCCTTGCGGGCATTGATATTCACATTTTCGCTGCCCATGAGCTCGTAATTGGGGTCTTCCGGATGCTCAGCATACCATTTCTCATAGTATTCGTACAGCGGCAGCGCCACGTATTTGGCCCAGGCTGCCATATAAGACTTGCGCCAGAACTTCATCGGGGCGTCCGGATTGTCCAAATTCTTGCCGTAATTCGTGACCGCATATTCATAGAATGCAGGGCAGGACTCCTCCGTAGCGTGGAAATACTGAAGCATTCGGCGATATTTCTCAGGATAGAAATTTCCCCAGTCATAGTCCCATCCCGGAGAGGCCTTGGCATTGGCCTTCCACCAAGGAGGGCAGCTCGGTTCTCCGTCCGACACGTAATAGATGAAGTCAGGAGTGAGAATCTTCTGTGTTGCGGAACTGTCTGCAGCGCAAGGTATGAAATTCTCATTGGCCACCAGACGGAATCTGACTTTCACGAAGGTGTCCTGCATCTCCTTCTGCCTGTGGAAGGTGAGTTTGACATTGCCGCTTACTTTTCCGGCAGGAATGAACAGCGAATCCAGTTCGAAGTCAATGCCTTCTCTCGCGGTTATGACAGGATAGGTGACTGTGCCGGCAGAGAAAGTCTCGCCCTCGGCAGCCGGCACGAATTCTATCGCGAAAGCGCGGTCATAAGAGACAGGTCTGCCCATAGTGAACACCTCCTGCGATACGGTGATGTCATTCTCCGGAATCAATGCGAATGAATGGGAATGTGTCTGGATACCCTCCATGAAATAGACCACCGGAGTCTGCTCCGTGTCATACATCAGCCATGTTCCCTTGCAGGAGAACAGAAGCGGGAGAGCCGCAAGTATCGTAATTGCCTTGTATATTCTGTTCATAACCTAAATCTCCATATCTTTTCTTGATTCATCCTCTTCGTCAGGTATCGGGACAATGTAGTTTCCCGGTACGCTTCCGCTCAATGTCTGTCCGGCGGCGGTCTTTATGTCTTTTCCGAGTTTCTTCATCTCGAACCAGGTGAAGCCTTCACCGTAGAACTCCTTTCTGCGTTCATTGAAGAGCATATCATAGGTGAGTTTGCCCTCTGCTACGGGTTCGAGTCCGCGTGTGGATGTCACTGCATTGAAAAACTCGGCGGCAAGTCGCGGATTGGAAGTCATATAGAACTCAGCCATAATGTAATACATCTCCGGAAGTCTCAGGACATTGATTCCGACAATCGATTTTCCGGAATAGCCTGCACCATTGGCCACCGACGAGTTCACGGTCTTCTTGAGGCGGTTCTCGGTATTGTCGAACCAGGAATTGATTCTGTAGTCGGCGACATCCCCGGCATTGTCCTCATAGAGATTCTTCCAGTCGGAAGCGAGTGAGAATGTGGCGGATGTGCCCGTGATGCCGTAGCGCTTGCTGTTCGTCGATTGGGAACTTTCGGAATAGAATCCGAAGATGGTTTCGTTCAGGTCCAATGTCCCGCCGTCGCTCTGGACAAATGTGCTTAATGGCCTGAAAGAGAACTTCTTGCTGTCGATTACCTTCTGAGCGTAGATGGCAGCGTTGCCGAGATCCCCGCGTGTCCAGTAAACCCTTGCGAGCAGCGCCTGCACTGCATACAGGTTCATATGAGTGATCCTCGCGTCGGTGAATCCGTAAGCCGAATTCGTCCTCACTGCGGGAACCAATGAACTGTCTTCCTCCAAGAGGCTTTCCGCTCTGGTGAGTTCCGCTGTTATCAGATCATATACTTCGTCAAGAGATGAATAATCTGTGACCGAGAACGCATATCTGCTTACATACGGGATGGCTTTGACTTTCAGGTCTTCAGATGCCCAGAACGGGGCGCCGAAATATCTCACCAGGTCGAAATGGATCATAGCCCTGAGCGCCAGCGCTTCACCCAGATACAGTTTGGAGTGCTTGAACTCGTTCTCTCCGCCTTTCTCTGCGTGCTGGATGATGTTGTTGATGTGGTTTATCACCGTGTAGGCATTGCTCCAGACCTTTTTTCTGAGTGAAGTCGGGCCGTTGATTTTCCAGTTTGCGGTCGCCAGGTTGCCGAAAGTGTTGTCTGACAATGCTGTGGTGTTCTGGCTCATCACTTCTGCCATCCACACCAGATTGCCTCCATAAAGGTCTTCCTTGGCGGACAACTCGCTGTAAATCCCGTACAGAGCATCTTCATAGCCCTCTGCCGAAGTGAACATGTCATTGTCGAATGTCTCACCTTTAGGATTGACATCCAGGAACTTGCTGCATCCGCATACTGACAGGGCGAGCAAGGCCGACATTATATATATTATGCTTCTTTTCATTGCTGTCAATGTTTAGAATGTTGGACGGAAAGTGATGTTTATGCCTCTGCAATAAGGGTAGGAAGTTCCTCTCTCGAAACGGACTGTGGACAGGTATCCGATATCCGAGAATCCGAAGCCGACAGCCAGTTTCCTCAAGCCGAGTTTCGTGATCCGCTTGACCGGCACGTCGTACATCACCTGGATATTGGAGAAATAGATTTCATTCCTCTTCTCCACGAATCTTTCCGAATAGTGGGTGGTCTCGCCGGAAGTGATGCTCAGATACCTCTTGAGGTCTCCCGGATTTTTCCATCTGTCTGTCAGTGCGCGTGCATCCACGTTATGATACTTGTCGATGTTCTCCACCTTGTCCTGGATAGTCGAGTTATAATAGTCTCCGCCGAATGTGTAAGATGTTGACAATGAGAGAGAAAGCCCTTTCCAACGGACTGTGGTCATCATTGATCCTCTCAGAATAGGATTCGTGTTTCCGACGGCAACCTTCTCGGAAGAAGAGTAGTTGAAAGTGTATTCCCCGTTCTTCTTGATGAAGATTTCCTTGCCGGTGGCAGGGTCGATGCCCGCTGAGCGCATAGCGTAGATATCATACTGTGAGCCTCCTTCCTGGAACAGAATCTTCGGGAGAGAGGTGTCCATGGCATTGTCCTTCTCCACACCTTTCAGGGAATTCGAAATGTGCCGGATCTGATCCATCACGTGTCCTCCTGTCAATGTCACGCTCCAGAACCAGTCTTTAGTGCGGAAAATCTGGGCGGACAGTGAAAGGTCTATACCCTTGTTGTTCAGTTCTCCGAAATTGACCTTCATCGAAGACGTACCCACTGACGGCGGAAGATTTATGCTCATCAGCATATCGTAGGTGGTGTTCGAATAGAAGTCGAGCGAGAAGTTCAGCCTGCTGTCCAGAAATGCTCCCGTAAGACCGATATTGTTGTTCAATGTCCTCTGCCACTTCAGGTTAGGGTTGCCCATCTGCTTAGGCAGCGCACCGATACCTGTATAGTATCTGTTGTCGGACTTGTATTCATACACGGTCTTAGCCTGATAATAGTCGAACGAAACGCTTCCGGTATAACCTACCGAATATCTGAGCGACAGGGTGTTGATCCACTTGGCCCTCTTGATGAATGACTCGTTGTGGAGATTCCAGGCTGCACCTGCTGCCCAGAAAGGAGCGAAACTGTTGTTTGCGCCGAACTTGGACGAACCTGAAGTACGATAGGAGAAGTCCACTACATATCTGTTGCGGAAGCCTACATTGGCATTGGCGAAAAATCCCACCTCGGTCGAGATGTTGTCGGAGCCTGAAGGCCTGCCGTTCTTCTGGTAGTTCAGCGCGAATGACAAGTCGGACAGTTCATCCTTCAGGAAACCGATGCCGACACCCGATGCGGAACGGCTGCGGGAATACTGGATGTTCGAACCGCCGCTGACTCTGAACATTGACCCCTTGGAGTCCAGCGACCTTCCGTAGTTGATCACCATCTTTCCGGACATCGTGGTTCCGTTTCTGCTTGAAAATGAATACTTTCCGCGCTCGGTGACAGGCGTCTTCTCATACGTCACCCTGTCCGGGGAATCATAACTGTCAGACGATCCCCAGCTCATATTGATGCTTCCCTGGCCTGTGACGTAGAGGTTCTTGGTGATGTTCCACCTTCCGTCCAGCGAGTTCTTCAATGCCTGCGTTCTGCTTTTCTTGAAGCTCGACAAAGTGGCCTCGTAGAGAGGGTTTACATCAGCATTGCCGCTCTGGGCGATAGGATTGAAATAATATGTCTTGATATAGTTGCCCTCCTCATCGAACATCGGCTCGTAAGGATTCATCTTCGAGTACTGCGAGTATGAACCGTAAGGCGAGTCCTTCGAGTCGTTCATCGAAAAACTCGACTTGAAGGTCAATGTCAGTTTGTCCCTGAGGTGGTATCCGATAGTGAAATTGATGCCCTTCGAACTTCGTTTGTCGCCTCTCATGACGCCGTAGGTGTCGTTCCAGTTGGCGCTGGCCCTGAAACTGAGCTTTTCGCCGCGCGAGGTCAATGAAAGGGAATGGCTGTAGCTGAACGGAAGCCTCAACGGAGCGTGAAGCCAGTCGTCATTGACTCCTTGACGGATTTTCTCCAATTTGTATGCGTAGGCCTCGTCGAGCGAGCCGTCTTCCGTATCATACAGACCTGCAAGCCTTTCCAGTTCAAGTTTCTGGGCCGGCGTACAGAGATTGAACGAACTCAGGTCCGGATAACTCACTTTAGGAACGAAGTTGTAGCTGAGCTTGACCTTTTCGTTGCCGATACGTTTTCTTTCCACGACAATGACTCCGTTGGCGCCCTTTTCGCCGTAGAGAATCGTGGCGGAAGCATCTTTCAGCACATCGATACGTTCAATGTCGAAGATGTCGAGGTCATAGAGTTCCTCCATGGAAATCTCCACGCCGTCCAGCACGATGAGCGGATTGTTTACGCCCTCCTCACTCTCATTGGTGATCAATGTGTTGGCTCCGCGGATGAGGATGGAAGGGATGGCGTTAGGGTTGGAGCCTGCTGCATTGTTCTCGACCATCACCATACCTGGAGTCAGGGAGGTGATGCCGGCAATCAGGTTCGTAGGCGACAGCTGCGCCAGTTCCTCACCGCTGATGGTGGTGGCCGAACCGGTAAACGTTTCCTTGGACTGGGTGTAGAAGCCGTTCACCACGACCGCATCCAGAGATGATACTTTCAGCGTAACGTTCAGTCTTGTGGAACTGCTGACATTGAATTCCTGAGGTTCAGTGCCGATGAATGAGAATACCAGCACGTCAGCTTTCCTGGTGCTCCGCTGGAATGTGAGGGAATAATTACCGTCAATGTCGGCTGAAGTACCGACTGATGTACCTTTCACAAGCACATTGGCCCCGGCGAGAGGCTCTCCGTGGTCATCTGTAATGGTACCCTTGATGGTGATTTTCTGTGTCCCGGGCAATGCTGAGGACGAACTGCTGTTCTGCTTGCTGTTCTGGGCATAAAGCACGCCGTCCGTGACACCTGCAGGGAGAAGAAGACATGTCAGAGCGATGAAGGCAAATGCCCGGCATCCTCGGCATAAAGAGAAACTGTCTGATCCCATAAGTCGTTATTTGTTAATTCGTTTAAGAGGATTTACCCCAGCGACAAATTTATATTTTCTAAAAATTAAATCCTATACTTTCAGGAAAGTTTTTTTCTTGTACAGGAAATAAAGGAAATACCATGCTGCTGCGAAAGCGCCGATTTGCAGCACGAGGCGGGACAACACTTCCGGGCACAAACTGGCCACGCCGCCGAGGAAGAACTTGGAAATCAGCATGAAACTGATGAAACACTGGACCATATATATGGTTATGGAGTTCATGCCGATTACCTGAAAGAAAACCACGCCTTTTCGCCATCCCCTGACGTCTATTAGATAGTAGAATACAGCGAACATTGCCAATGAATAGGCTCCGGCTGCGAGAACAAAAGTGCTTGTCCACAAACTCTTTATGACCGGGAACCAGATGGACCAGACAAGTGCTGCCACTGCCATGACCGCTGCGGCAGCCAGCAGTTTCAATGTCTTTCGTGTCCCGCTGTCCCTGGAGTCCTTTACATATCTTCCGGTGAACATGCCAAGCAGCGCAGTGGTAATGGCAGGGATGGTGCTCAATAATCCTTCAGGGTCGCCGTAAGGCTTGTAGGCATGCTTGCCGAGAACCATCCTGTCTATGTAATAGGCGATGTTGCCGTCTCTCGAAAAAGAGTCGGCTCCGGCCGGGGCGTCAGGTGCCAATGTGAATTTCAGCAGCAGGAAGTAGCCGATGAGGATTACGGCGAAGATGGTCCACTGTGTCTTACGCCCTGTATAACAGTAAATCAGTGCCGCGCAGGCCCATGCGATACCGATCCGGGCAAGCACGCTCGGAAATCTCAATGTGGAGAAGTTGAACTGGAAGAGGCCCTGATATACCAGGCCCAGGAACACGAGAACCAGTCCTCTTTTGACGATGTCCAGTGTTATGTTCTCGTTTGAGAGTCCTTTGCTCTGTTTCTTGGCCAATGAGAAAGGGAACGTCATTCCTGAAATGAAGAGGAACAGCGCGAAAATGGTGTCATGATGATGAAATCCTTCCCAGCTTACATGTTTCATCTGCTGTGCGAGCCAGCAGTCCGCTCCGTCAGGGAAGAGGGCGCAGAGGCTTATGACGATTCCGCTGAATCCCATGATGAACATCATGTCGAAGCCTCGCAAGGCGTCCAGCGACAGGAGTCTGCCGTTGGATGAAGTCTCGTTTCCAGTCATTGATATTATATGCTATTTGTTCAGTTTGCCTTCGGTCTTTGCCATGAACTTGGCTTCGTCGATGATGAATCTTTCGTGTTCTCCTTCACCGATGAGGCCGGCTTCGTCTGTGCACTCCACGTGGAAGACGAGTCTTCTCCTGTCAATGTCCACCAGCTCGCTCCTGCAGGTTACCTTCATTCCTACCGGGGTAGCTGACAGGTGCTTTATGTTTACCAATGTTCCTACTGTGCTCTGTCCTTCTTCGAGGTATGGAGCCACGCTCATTCTGGCGGTCTTCTCCATCAATGCTATCATTGCCGGCGTAGCAAGCACGGCCAATGAACCGCTTCCCAACGCCTCGGCGGTGTCGTTTGCGGTGACAGTGATTTCACCCTGCCCTATTATTCCTTTTTCCATGTTTTATCTCTATTATTTAGTCTATCTTAAATCTCAGACTTGTCTCTCCGAGCAACCTTTTTTTTAGGCCAACGCACTTTTTTAAAGTCGTACGTTACCCCCTCCCTAAATCCCTCCCCTCGGGGAAGGGACTTACCATCGCCCAAGGGCTCTAATCTCTATAAATGTCTCTATATTATTTAGTCTGTCTTCAACTTCAGTCCTTTCTCTCCGAGCAACCTTTTTTAGGGCTCTACTTCTGCATCGCTTTCTCGATGTCGTCAGGGAGGATCGGAAGCCGTTCCTTGCCGAGCCTGCGGGCGCCGTCAGCGGTGACGAGCACATCGTCCTCCAGGCGGATACCTCCGAAATTGTAGTAGGACTCAAGCCTGTGATAATTGACAAAACCGTGGTCAGTCTTCTCCGATTTCCACTTCTCGATAAGAGCCGGAATGAAATAGATGCCAGGTTCATCAGTGATGACATTGCCCGGAACGAGCTTGCGCGCCATCCTCAGACTGCCGAGCCCGAGCTGAGCCGACCTCTTCTGGTCATCATCATAGCCCACGTAATCCTCGCCGTAGTCCTCCATGTCATGCACATCCAAGCCCATATTGTGTCCCAGTCCGTGAGGCATGAACAGACCTGCCACACCTGCCTCCACCATATTGTTCAGGTTTCCCCTCACGATATCCAATGCACGGAGCTCCTCCAGCATCAGATGCATGGTTTTCAGATGCACCTCACGGTACGTGATGCCCGGCCTGGTCAGTTTGAAAGCCAGTTCGTTACAGTCGCACACAATCTGATAGATGTCACGCTGCTTCGTGGTGAACTTTCCATTGACAGGATACGTCCTTGTGAAATCCGAAGCGTAGTGCATATTGTTTTCCGCACCGGCATCTATCACCATCAGCCTTCCTGATTCTATCACCTTGTCGTGCAGATGATTATGAAGCGTCTCTCCATGCTGCGTAAGAATGGTAGGGAACGAGACGCCCCAGCCTTTCGCAAGCGTGACCGCCTCCATCCTGCCCACGATTTCCTGCTCGATGCGGCCGAGGACGATATTGTTCCTCGCCACAGTATGCATCTCGTGACCGAGCGCGGAAGCATCATCCAGCTGCTCGATTTCGCAATCCTCCTTCACCAGTCGCATCGAAATTATCGCCTTTGTCAATGCAAGCGAGAACTTGCCTGCAACCTCAGCATCGTTGCACTTGAGGAGAGAAGCGATCTTCATGGTATTGTAATACCTCGAAGGCGTCACGAAATGGACGGGCCTGCCTGCTGCCAATGCCTTGGAAACCACATTGTCCAGGGCCCCATAAGGAGAACTTTTCTCAACACCTGCAAGAGCGGCTTTGGAAGCGACACTCGGCTGAGGACCCATCCAGATGATGTCCCCGATTTCCACATCGTCCGCGAAAATCTCCTCATCACCGTTGTCCAGGTCAATGACAGCCGCGAACAACGGTTCATCTATGCCGAAGAAATACAGCCAGGTGCTGTCCTGACGGAATTTGTAACAGTTGTCTTTATACTGTGCGGGGGCTTCAGCATTGCCTACTAACAGCGCAATACCTCTCTTGCCTTCAGCTGCGCTTTCTGCCATCTTGGCCACCAGCGTCTTACGTCTTCTTACATAAACACTCTTGTCAAACATTGTAATTTCCTCCTTTTTAACCGCTAATAACTGTATTTCTGTGTTCGGGACAGCTTCAGTGACCTCCGTAAAGGTACCCCTCCTGCTCTGCCGAAAGTTTGTCGATGGTGATGCCCCAGTCCGCCAGTTTCCTGTGGGCTACTTCATTGTCGATAGCCTTCGGGACAGCATTCAGCATCTTGCCGGTCTTCCTGACGATAGTCTTCTCATTGTCAATAAGATACTTGGCGCTGAGGGCCTGTATCGCGAACGACATGTCCATAATCTCGGCCGGATGACCGTCTCCTGCAGCGAGGTTCACAAGCCTTCCCTCTGCTATTATGTAGATCGTGCGGCCGTTCTCCAGTTTGTATGCTTCGATATTGTTTCTTGCCGGCGCATGGCTGACGGCCATTTCCTTCAATGCAGCCACAGCTACCTCCACGTCGAAATGACCTGCATTGCAGCAGATGGCTCCGTCTTTCATTTTCAGGAAATGCTCAGATGTGATGACGTCACTGCACCCGGTAACCGTCACGAAGATGTCGCCGACCTGTGCCGCCTCCGACATTGACATGACCTTGAACCCGTCCATAACGGCTTCCATCGCGCGGATAGGGTCGATTTCTGTTACTATGACATCGGCTCCGAGACCTTTGGCACGCATTGCCACACCCTTTCCGCACCATCCGTAACCGGCTACCACCACATTCTTGCCTGCCACGATAAGGTTCGTGGTGCGGTTGATGCCGTCCCAGACTGACTGGCCGGTGCCGTAGCGGTTGTCGAACAAGTGCTTGCAGTCAGCATCATTGACCAGCATCATAGGAAACTCGAGCTTCTCGGCATTGTTCATGGCCTCCAGCCTGAGGATGCCTGTAGTGGTCTCCTCGCATCCGCCTATGACATTGGGAATCAGATGCCTGTATTCTGTATGGATCATGTTTACCAGGTCGCCTCCGTCGTCGATGATGATGTTCGGACCCGCTTCAATGACCTTGCGGATACCGTGCATGTATTCCTCTTCCGTGGCCCCGTGGACTGCAAAGACATTGAGCCCCTCGTGGACGAGTGCGGCCGCGATATCATCCTGGGTGGAAAGAGGGTTGCTTCCGGTGATGAACATCTCCGCACCGCCTTCTGCCAAAATTTCACAAAGATGAGCGGTCTTGGCCTCCAGATGCACTGACAATGCGATTTTCTTGCCTTTGAACGGCTTGGTCTGTTTGAATTCCTTTTCCAGACCTGCCAGCAGCGGCATATGCCTTCTTACCCATTCGATCTTAAGTTCTCCGTCCCGCCAGAGTTCGGGATTACGTATTTCACTTGCCATAATCAATCTTTTTATTTGTTCAACCACACAATTTACGAAAAAATCATCAAGTTGCTTCACATTTTCGTAAAACTTTTGCATTATCCGCTTGTAACATAACCGAGCGTAGCGCAACTGATCCTGACATTGACATCAAAAAACTTCTGGAGCATGCAGATACAGGCACCCATCGTGGCTCCGGTGGTGAAGACGTCGTCCACTATCAGGATATGGCGGCAACCGCTCACCTGCGCGGCAGTTTCCCGTCTCAATGCAAAGGCTCCGTGGACATTGTCGCTTTTTGCCAGTACGCCGAGCTTCGTCTGTGTGCGGGTGTAGTGGGAGCGGACCAGAATATCCGTGCGGACAGCCACGCCTCCGAGCGCCTCACTGATCTTGCGGGCGATTACCTCCGCCTGATTGTAGCCTCTGTTCCAGTGTCTGGCCCAATGCAGAGGGACCGGAATGATCAGGTCAATGTCTCTGTACAATGGACTGTCTTTCATGAAGTTGCCCAACATTCCGGAATAATGTGCGCCTTCCCCGAAATCTCCCATGTATTTGAGATGCTGGGGAATCCTCTTGTATCCGGCTTCACCGTGATAGAAGAAAAGAGCAGTAGCGTAAGAAAATTTCGCCGTGGGGATGCTCTCGTTTTCCAGACAGTTGTCTATCAGATTTTTCTGGATGATTCCGTTCAGCTTCGATGACATGGGGTTGTTCCGCCTTTCCCAATAGTAGGTGAGAGGCAGGTCGGATTCGCAATAGATGCACAGATATTTCTCGGACTTGTGCAGTTTCTTGCCGCACACCAGGCACTCCCTCGGGATGAGGATATCCATCATCTGCCGTCCCTCTTCCCGCAGCACTCCGCCCATCTGCTTTATAAATGAATAACCGGATCCCATACGTCTTTTTTTACAAAACTAAGATTCTTTTCGATAACAAGTGCGTCTTTGCAGCCTCTGACAGTCAAATTTTTACGATTTTTAAATTCTTTAATTTTTATTTTGTAACTTTGGCGACGTCTATAAGGAGAAAAATGAGGACAAGGATATCCAAAATACTTATGTGTTTCGCGGCATTGGCAATGCTGCTGATGTCCGCTGTCCCTCATCATCACCATTGCTTCGGGGCGGATCATTCCGATTATATCTGTTTTGCAAGTCTCGAACAGGAGCAGGATTGCTGTCTTGAAACGGAAGATCATCATTGTCATGAAAATGAACATGCATGCCATCTTCATTCCATCGTGACGCTAATCGGCCATATCCAGAATGCACCGCAATGCTATTCTCCGATGGTGGCAGTAGTGCCTGAGATTATTTCACTTGACAATCATAATATAAGTGGCCGCTCATCAGAATACCGCATCTTGACAGCGGAGCGGTTGCTGCCGTCTTATATCTGCGGAACGACGGGCTTCCGTGCCCCGCCGGTGGTTCTTGGATAATTATTCTTGAAATGTGGAATGCAGGCGTGGCACCCGTCTGTGTCCCGTGAATTGTCAGGTGCTGTCTATCAAGAACCACGAATTTATGAGAAAAACATTGTTATATGTCGTCACGGCATTGATTGCCGCAGCGATGACCGTCTCGTGCGGTAACCATGCTTCCGGTCATAAGGAAACTTCGGAGCATAACCATGAAGGCCGCGAGGCGCATGACCATGAAAAAGAGCATGGTCACGAGCACGGACACAAGAACGGCGTCATCGAATTTTCAGAAGAGAAAGCTCAGGCGGCCGGTCTTGAAACAGAGAAGATTACGGCAGGAAAGTTCAGTTCCGTCATAAGGACAAGCGGAGAGATTATGCCGGCACAGGGGGATGAGGCCACTGTAGCGGCTACCGTTTCCGGCATCGTTTCATTTGGAAAAGCCGGCATTGTCCCGGGAAAGAGAGTTTCGGCAGGAAGTGTCATAGCATCTGTTTCTGCAAGGGAAATGGCTGATGGTGACCCGGTTGCGAAGTCCAGAGCGGCATATGAAGCTGCTGAAAAAGAACTGCATAGGGCAGAAGCCCTGTTGCATTCCCAGGCCATATCCCAGAAAGCATATGAGCAGGCCAAACGCGATTACGAAGTGGCAAAGGCCGAGTTTGACGCATATTCCGGAAAAATGACCGAGGCGGGAGTCGCCGTGAAGTCGCCATTGACCGGAAGCGTGAAGGAAGTCTTCGTCAAGGAAGGGGATTATGTCAATGCCGGTCAGCCCCTTGCTTCCGTTACCCAGAACACCCGTCTTTATCTTCAGGCGGACCTTTCTGAAAAATATTGGAAAGAAGCGTCTTCCATCACCGGAGCCAACTTCAGACCATCATATTCAGATGAAACCTATAATCTGAAATCACTCGGCGGAAGACTTGTGTCAGTGGGCAAATCATCTGCCCAGGGGTCGTTCTATCTCCCGGTCATCTTCGAGTTCCAGAACAGAGGAAACTTCATACCTGGCTCATTCTGTGAGATTTACCTTACCGGAATGGAGCGGGACAATGTCATCTCTGTTCCTGAAACCGCATTGACAGAAGAGCAGGGCGTGTATTACGTCTATCTGAAACTCTGCAAGGAAGATTACAAGAAACAGGAAGTCAAGACCGGCGAAAGCGACGGCCTGCGCAGGGAAATCCTGAAAGGCCTGAAAGAGGGCGATGTCGTAGTGACCAAAGGCGCTCTTCAGGTAAAACTCTCAGCTGTTTCCGGAACAATTCCTGGCCACACTCATAATCATTGATGCCTATGCTGGACAAGATTATACGTTTTTCATTGCAGAACCGGGCCTTTGTTCTGATGGCCGCAGTCCTGCTGATGGTGGGAGGTATCTATACCACTTCCCATATAGATGTGGATGTCTTTCCTGACCTGAATGCGCCTACCGTAGTGGTTATGACCGAGGCGACTGGAATGGCTCCTGAAGAGGTGGAGAGACTTGTCACCTTCCCTGTGGAGACCGCCATGAACGGTGCCTCTGACGTGAGGAGAGTGCGTTCTTCATCCACGGCCGGATTCTCCGTAGTATGGGTAGAATTCGATTGGGGGACAGATATTTACAGAGACAGACAGATAGTGTCCGAGAAACTTGCCGAGGTAGGGGAGAGCCTGCCGCCTGATTGCGGGAAGCCGACATTGGGTCCTCAGTCCTCCATCCTTGGAGAGGCCATGATCATCGGGCTGGACTCCGACACTACGTCAATGCAGGACCTCAGGACATTGGCCGACTGGACCTTCCGTCCGCGACTTCTTTCGCTTGGCGGCGTGGCCCAGGTCACGGTCATCGGAGGAGACATAAAAGAGTATCAGATAAAGCTGTCTCCGGAGAAGATGAAGCATTACGATGTCTCTCTCCAGGAGGTCATCTCCGCTACGGAATCCATGAACCGCAACTCTACCGGCGGCGTGCTGTATGAGTATGGTAATGAGTACATTATACGTGGACTTCTCTCTACGGACGACATTGACGGCATAGGCCGTGCGGTGGTCAGGATGCAGGGCGACGTGCCGATAACATTGAACAATATCGCGGAAATCGCCGTTGGCCCGAAGGCTCCTGTGCTGGGCGTGGCTTCCCACAGGGGCAAGCCTGCGGTGCTGATGACAGTGACCAAGCAGCCGGATGCGAGCACGGCGCTTCTGACGGAAAAGCTCGACAAGGCCGTGGAAGACCTCAAGTCGCAGATTCCGTCCGATGTTAATGTGTCCACCGACATATTCAGGCAGCAGAAATTCATAGACAGCTCCATCGACAATATCAAGAAATCGCTCTACGAAGGTGCGCTGTTCGTGATAATCGTGCTGTTCTTCTTCCTGATGAATGTGCGCACCACGCTCATATCTCTGGTGACAATTCCGCTGTCCCTGCTGGTGTCAGTTCTGACATTGAAGTTTATGGGGCTGACTATCAATACGATGAGTATCGGAGGTATGGCGATTGCCATCGGCTCGCTGGTGGATGATGCCATCGTGGATGTGGAGAACGTGTTCAAGCATCTTCGCCAGAATCGCAAACTGCCTGAGTCTGAGCGGCTTCCTGTGCTGGAGGTGGTGTTCAATGCCTCCCGCGAAGTGCGTCTGCCGATATTGAACTCCACATTTATAATAGTGGTCAGCTTCGTGCCGCTCTTCTTCCTTACCGGAATGGAAGGCAGGATGCTCAGACCTCTCGGAATAGCATTCATCACGGCGCTTTTCGCCTCGACATTGGTGGCATTGACATTGACTCCGGTGCTCTGCAGTTTCCTTTTGGGCAGCGAGAAGAGTGACAAGGCAGGGAAGGAACCTGCGCTTGTACGTTGGCTGCAGAAGATCTACAATGTGGCCCTGGAGTGGGTCCTGAGCCATAAGAAACTGACATTGGGCAGTGTCGCGGCTCTGTTTGCGGTCGCTCTCGCCCTGTTCTGCAGTTTCGGAAGCAGCTTCCTGCCAGCCTTCAACGAGGGCTCGTTCACTATCAATGTAAGTACGCTTCCTGGTGTTTCCCTGGAGGAATCTGACAATGTCGGGCGACGTGCGGAGATGCTTCTGCTGTCCGTGCCGGAGATAAAGACTGTGGCCCGTAAGACCGGCCGTGCTGAGCTCGATGAGCATGCGCTCGGGGCCAATGTCTCTGAAATAGAAGCCCCATTTGAACTCTCCGACAGGCCGAAAAAGGCTGTTGTTGAGGAGATTCGCCACAAGTTGGGGACTTTGCCGGGTGTCAATGTGGAAATCGGCCAGCCTATCTCGCACCGTATCGACGCGATGCTTTCCGGAACAAGGGCAAACATTGCCATAAAACTTTTCGGTACAGACCTGAACAAGATGTTTGAAATCGGAAACCAGATAAAAACGAAGATTTCCGCTATCCCGGGAGTCGTGGACCTGAATGTGGAACAACAGGTGGAACGGCCTCAGCTTCAGATAGTTCCGAAGCGTGAAATGCTTGCGAAATATGGCGTGACACCATCGGAATTCACTGATATGGTGGAAGTTTATCTGGCAGGCAGGACGGTGTCCCGCGTCTATGAAGGCAACCGGGTTTTCGACCTGACTGTGAAGGCTGACGACGACAGCAGGAGCACGATAGAGGCCATCAGAGATATGCCTGTGGATGTGGTGGGCGGTAAAGTGCCGTTCAGCCAGATTGCGGAAATCCGTTCCGCTGCTGGTCCGAATACCATCAACCGTGAAAATGTCGCGCGCAAAATCGTGATTTCGGCCAATGTCTCTGACGGCGACCTCCAGGGTGCCGTGAACCGTATCCGCAAGACGATAAATGACAATGTGCCGCTTCCGGAAGGCTACCACGTGGAATACGGCGGTCAGTTCGAGAGTGCCCAGTCCGCCACAAGAACATTGCTGGTGACATCATTGATGGCGATTCTCGTAATCTTCCTCCTTCTTTACGGACAGTTCAAGAATGTGCGTCAGGCATCTGCCGTTCTGCTCAATCTGCCGCTGGCCCTCATCGGAGGCGTGTTCGCGATATTCTTTGCAGACGGCATCATCAGCATTCCGGCGATAATCGGTTTCATTTCCCTGTTCGGAATTGCAACGAGAAACGGTATGTTGCTGATAGACAGGTACAATGAACTCCGACAGAGCGGTCTTTCACTGCATGATGCGGTTATGCGCGGGTCGCTTGACAGATTGAATCCGATATTGATGACGGCATTGACCTCAGCCCTTGCGCTGATACCTCTCGCTCTCGGCGGGGACCTTCCGGGCAATGAAATCCAGAGCCCTATGGCAAAGGTGCTGCTCGGCGGTCTGCTTACATCGACGATGCTCAACGGCTTCATCGTTCCGGTAGTGTATATACTAATTTCAAAGAAGAGAAATGAACAGACTATATAATTTGTCACGCAATGCTGCACTGTCGGCAATTGCTTTTGTGTCAATGACTTTCGTGTCCTGGGCCCAGAATTCGGCGGAAGTGGTGCTCGCTTCTGTTGAGAAAAACAATCCTGAACT
>ULOQ01019197.1_pt1 | contig 26638 bp, 17 predicted proteins | sample 1952741 | NCBI WGS metagenome assembly ULOQ01 (sample SAMEA4835608, study PRJEB28245) | human gut metagenome | biome: gut microbiome; material: fecal sample | place: Denmark | collected 2008
AGCCAGGTATCCTGCAATACCATACCAAATGCATCCCGAAGCTCCTGACGGTTAAAGTCGCGGATATCATGCCCATCCACCTGAATGGCTCCGCCTGTCACATCATAGAAACGCATAAGCAGTTTGACCATTGTGGTTTTTCCTGCTCCCGTTGGTCCAACAATTGCAATTTTCTGTCCAGGTGTTACATGAGCGGAAAAATCCCTGATAATGATCTGGTCCGGATTGTATCCGAAACTTACATGGGAAAAATCCACGTAACCATCCACATGGTCGAGATGCACAGCATGTTCAACCGTCAGTTCTTCTTCCTCTTCGTCCAGAAATTCAAATACGCGCTCGGAGGCTGCAGCCATCGACTGCAGCATATTTGCCACCTGCGCAATCTGCTGGATCGGCTGAGTAAAATTCCGGACATACTGAATAAATGCCTGAATTTCACCAACCCCGATGGTTCCGCGGATTGCCAGAAGTCCTCCGGAAATTGCCACTCCGACATAACCGAGGTTTCCGACAAACTGCATGATCGGCTGCATCAGTCCGGATAAAAACTGGGACTTCCATGCCGATTGAAACAGAATCTGATTGGTATCTTCAAATTTTTTGATGGTGCTCTCCTGCTTATTATATGCCTGCACCACCAGATGTCCGCCATAGACCTCTTCCACCTGTCCGTTGATATGTCCCAGATATTCCTGCTGTTGGCGGAAATATTTCTGCGAATGTTTGATAATAAACGAAATCAGGATGGCAGATACCGGAAGAATCACAAGTGAAATCAATGTCATAATTCCGGAAATTGAAATCATCATCACAAGTGTTCCGACCAGTGTTGCCACACTCGTAATGATCTGCGTCACACTCTGATTTAAACTCTGTCCAAGTGTATCCACATCATTTGTGATGCGGGATAGCACCTCTCCGTACGTGCGGCTCTCGAAATATTTCATTGGCATGCGGTTGATTTTCTCTGAAATTTCCTTACGCATGCGGTAACAGGTTTTCTGCGTGATTCCTGTCATGATCATTCCCTGTATAAAACTGAATACTGCAGAACAGATATACAGGCCAAGTGTAAACAATAACACTTTGGCAATATAGGTAAAATCAATAGATCCGGTTCCCGCGATCTTTTTTCCGAGACCTTCCACCAATGCATTCGTTGCACGTGCCATAACCTTTGGTCCGGCAACGGAAAAGACGGTAGACACCGCTGCAAAAATCATAACGGCAACAATCGCATACCAGTATCTTCCGAGATAACGAACCAGTTTTCCGATAGAGTTTTTGAAATCTTTCGGCTTTTCTCCCGGCATCATTCCTCTGCCCGGACCTCCCATCGGACCGCGAGGTCTTTTTGTACGTTGTTCTGCCATCTTATTTCACCTCCTCAGAAAGTCCCAGTTCTTTGGCAGACAGCTGACTTCTGGCAATCTGCTCGTAAACTTCGCAATTGTGCAGTAATTCCTCATGCGTGCCTTTTCCGACAATCTTTCCATCGTCGAGTACCAGTATCTGGTCCGCATGCAGAATTGTACTGATTCGCTGTGCGACAATGATCACGGTCGTATGTTCCGTCTTTGTCTCAAGTGCTCTGCGGAGTGCCGCATCGGTCTTCATATCCAGAGCGGAAAAACTGTCATCAAACACATAAATCTTTGGATTTTTTGCAATTGCTCTGGCAATGGCAAGCCGCTGCTTCTGTCCGCCGGAAACATTGCTTCCGCCCTGTGCAATCGCACTCTCATACCCATCCTGTTTGCTGTCAATAAACTCTGTTGCCTGCGCAATCTCCGCTGCTTCCCGGATCTGCTCATCTGACGCATCCTCTGCCCCGAAGCGCAGATTGCTTGCAATTGTACCAGAGAAAAGAACTCCCTTCTGTGGTACAAATCCGATATGTTCCCGCAGATCCTGCAATGTATACTTGCGGATATCCGTTCCGTCAAGCGTGATCTCTCCACCTGTCACATCATAAAAACGCGGAAGCAGGTTGACCAGCGTAGATTTACCACATCCGGTACTTCCGATAATTGCAGTGGTCTTTCCCGGCTCTGCAACAAAATCAATATCCGAAAGCACATCTTCCGTGGCTCCCGGATACCGGAAATTTACATGATGAAAGGCAATCACACCCTCACACTGTTCCATGGCAACCGGCTCTTTCGGATCTGTAATCGTACTTTTTGTGCCTACAACCTCATCTATACGCTCTGCAGCTACACCGGCTCTCGGCATCATGATAGACATCATGGTCAGCATCAGAAATGCCATAACGATCATCATTGTATAAGTAATAAATGCCGTCATGGAACCTACCTGCATATATCCGCCATCGATCCGTTTTGCGGCAACCCACACGATCAGAAGCGTGATGCAGTACATGATCATCATCATTCCCGGCATCATAAATGTCATAACACGGTTGGTAAACAACTGCGTCTTTGTCAGATTGCGGTTGGCCTCATCAAACCGCTCTTCTTCCCGTTTTTCCCGTCCAAATGCACGAATGACATTTAATCCTGTCAGAATCTCTCTCGAAACCAGATTCAGCCGGTCCACGAGATTCTGCATAATCTTAAACTTCGGCATGGCAAGGGAGGTAAGAAGCATTACAAATCCAAGAATAACAAGCACCGCAAGCGCGATCACCCATTCCATTCCTGCATGGGTCTGTGCAACCTTAATCACACCACCGATTCCAATGATCGGAGCATAAAGAATCATTCGCAGAAATACTGCAGTCACCATCTGAATCTGCTGTACATCATTGGTACTTCTCGTAATCAGGGATGCCGTTGAAAAATGATCCATCTCTGCATTGGAGTACTGTACAACATTGCGGAATGTCTTATCACGCAGATCCCGTCCGATGGATGCTCCCACACGGGAAGCACAATATCCGACAACCACTGCCGCCATAACCATCAGCAGCGCAAAACCAAGCATCTTTGCTCCGGTGGTCCATAAGTAATGTTTCTGAATGGCATCTACATCCACACCTGCATTTTTATCACAGGAGATCGCATAGGTCACACCCATGGATTTCAATGTAGAAGATCCGATCGCATCAATCTGTCCAGACACCTGCTTTCGCATCTCAAGAATCTGCTGATCCGGTACCTGGCCGGCTGCCAGTGCCTGCATCAGCTGCTTCATATCTACCTGCGTCCCATCCGTTCCCATTTTCCCCGTGAAAGCCTTCTCGTCAATATCGGACTCCTTCATCTGGGACATCTGATATACCATGACGATCGGCTCCAACAGAGACTCATCCATATCGTCAAGCGTATCCTCTTCACAATTTCTCACATAGTTTCCATCTTTTTTCGGCTCCTTATAACAGGCGGCAAATGTTTTCTTTTCCCTGCTGGTCATAAAAAGCTGTGCTGACACAAAATCTTCCTGTGTCATTTCTTCTGGAAGAATATGCTCCACTCCGCTGCTCATGATTCCGACATCGATAATATCCGATGTATACTGTGGCAGGGACAGATCACAAAATGCCTGCATCGCAAGAAAAGCCACAATAACCAGAATCCATTTCCAGTATGGGAGCATGTTTTTAAATATTTTTCCCATGATTTAACTCCTTTTCATATGCATAGCTTTTATACTATCACGAACTGATTTCCAGAACAATTCCTATTATATAAAACTTTTCTTAAATTAAAATGAAATGTGTGGTGCAACCATGGGCACCACACATTTTATGTTCTGATTTTATACTGCTGGAATTATATAACCGGCCTTCTTCATTTCTTTTGTAAAATCATCGACAGACATTCCTGCTTTTTCTGCACCAATTTCCACTGTAATGATTCCATCCTTTATCAGGGATGCATATGCCTGAATCTGACCTTCACGTTTGCCTTCAATTCGCCCTTCACGCTGGCCTTCAAGACGACCTTCCACGCGTTCCTCATTCAATTCATCTGCCATCAAAACACGTAATGCCTCACACATAATCCTTTCACTTCCTTTCCATTTTTGCACTTTCTCCATGTTACTGTTTACAATAACCTGGAGCACAACATCTGCAAGATTCTTCTCTCTTTCCGAAAATGCACTCACCCTCAATAAATACTGACGCATCAACGATTCTTCCAGATGATTCGTCAATGCTTTTAGCTGTACATGCATATCCACATCCAGTTCCGATGACGCTATGATCTGCACCGGAAACATCACTCCACTGACATAGTAAATCCCTACTGTTTCTTTTTTACATTCATACCCGGATTTTTCCAGTTCCTGCATCAGCTTCACTGGCTTCCGATCACGAATCAGTGTAATGGTAATCTCCTCTGCCGGAATCTCATTCACATGATTTGGCAATACTTTATACAGGCACGCATACGCAACCGCCTTGTAAAAAGTATCAATGTTCAGCTCATCCATCGGGGATTTATATTCAAAAATATTGTGTTTCCGGAAGATCTTCCCGATTTCATTTTTTATTTTGCAGTCCTTCTTTACTTTTACAACCGTACAGTCAATCTGCAAGGGTTTCTCCGTAAGCTGGAACTCATCGGTAAATTCCAGATTTTCTGCATCCTCCAGCAGTTCCAGGCGCAAGGCTGAACAGAATGCCGGATGCCACTGTAGCTTCTTTTGTTTTTCTTTTTTATTTTTCAATTGTTCTCCTTTTATTATACAAAACTGTTATACTCTTTTCAACGCACAAAAATTACGTATTAATAAACTCATAAAATTTAAACAAATGGAATTTCTGGCAGAAACTGCCTCTGAAAAAAGATATGATTACTATATCATATGTGTATGCCCGCTACAAGAAAAAACATTTCAAGTAGGAAAACAAAAAGCCATGCAATGAAATATCCAATACTGCATGGCTTTACAAAATTAATTTTATACCGCAGGGATTACATAACCTGCCTGCTTCATTTCCTTTGTGAAATCATCGACAGACATTCCCGTTTTTTCTGCACCCGTTTCCACGGTGATGATCCCATCCTGCACCAGGGATGCATATGCACGAATCTGGCCTTCGCGCTGACCTTCCACTCTTCCTTCGCGCTGACCTTCCATACGTTCCTCATTCAATTCATCTGCCATCAAAACGCGTAATGCCTCACACATAATCCTTTCACTTCCTTTCCATTTTTGCACTTTCTCCATGTTACTGTTTACAATAACCTGCAACACAACATCCGCAAGATCCTTTTCCCTCTCTGCAAATGCACCGACCTCTAACAAATATTGCCTCATCAGAAAAACAGTTCAGAGCAAATAAAATAAAATTTCCTGTTTGCATACTCTCCAAAAAGAGGTATTATATAGAAAAACACAGGAGGTATTCAAATGAAATCACATAAATATTGGTCCCTTGGTGCATTGGCAACCATGATCGGAACTATCTATACCGGCTATAAAAATATGAAATCAGCTCACAAATATTTTGCCTGCAGTTCTCTTCTCTGCATGATTATGGCTATCTACTCTGGTCATAAAATGCTTTCTGCAAAATCCAGGAAAAAGAAAGACTCTGTTTCTCAAGAATCCGCAGAATAATTGAAATTATAGATGTTTTTACCCATACATACTACATGGCTTTACAAAATGATTTTATACCGCAGGGATTACATAACCAGCCTGTTTCATTTCTTTTGTAAAGTCATCGACAGACATTCCTGCTTTTTCTGCACCAACTTCCACTGTAATGATTCCATCCTTTACCAAAGTTGCATATGCACGAATCTGGCCTTCACGCTGACCTTCCACGCGTTCTTCATTCAATTCATCTGCCATTAAAACACGTAATGCCTCACACATTGTCTGTTCACTTCCTTTCCATTTTTGCACTTTCTCCATGTTACTGTTTACAATAACCTGAAGCACAACATCCGCAAGATTCTTTTCCCTCTCTGTAAAAACGCTAACTTCCTGCAGATACTTCCACATCAGCGGTTCATCCAAATTGTCAGTCAGTGCCTTGAGCTGTACATGCAAATCCATATCCAGTTCCGATGATGCAATGATCTGCACCGGGAACATCACACCACTGACATAATAGATTCCGGCTGTTTCTTTCCTGCATTCATACCCATCACTACTTAACTTCTGAAGAAGCTTCACTGGCTTGCGGTCTCGAATCAGTGTAATGGTAATCTCCTCTGCCTGAATCTCATCCACATGATTTGGTAATACTTTATACAGGCATGCATACGCAACCGCCTTGTAAAAAGTATCAATATTCAGTTCATCCTTCGGGGATTTATATTCAAAAATGTTGTGTTTCCGGAAGATCTTCCCGATTTCATTTTTTATTTTGCAGTCCCTCTTTACTTTTACAACCGTACAGTCAATCTGCAAGGGTTTCTCCGTAAGCTGGAACTCATCGGTAAATTCCAGATTTTCTGCATCCTCCAGCAGTTCCAGGCGCAAGGCTGAACAGAATGCCGGATGCCACTGCAGCTTTTGGGACTTTTTCTGATTCTTCTGTTGATTTTTCGTTTGTTCTTTTTCCAAATGTTCTCCTTATATTATATGTGGTTTTTGCTTTTATTTCAACGCACAAAAATTGCAGACTGTTAAACCCTGACCGTCAATCTCCGACCGTCAAAACCTGACTGTTAAAACCTGACCGTCAAAACCTGACCGTCAAAGGCACATTAAAGTTCACATCTTTCACTTATACAACAAAACAAATGGGATTTCTGGCAGAAACTGCCACTGAAAAAAGATATGTTTACCATAGCATATCCCCACCTTCCTGGCAAGGAAAACTTTACGTATACTGCATATATGTAATTGCAAAATGTATTCTACCTGTGACCATCATAAAAAAGACACACAATGCGATACTCTCTCACATTGTGTGTCTTTTCTTAAATCCCCATACTAATCAAGCAAAAACAAATTCTGGGATTCCATTTTCACAGTAGTTTTTCCCACCCTTGGTGTTCCATCCGGATTTTTGGACTTATTGTTATAAATTTCAAAAACAATATCCCCTTCCTTCTTTTTGTTTTCCCCTGTTGTATCATAAATAAAGTAATACTCACCCATATTTTTTAGGTTTTCAAACACATATTTTTTAGGATTCTCCTTCGTTGCTTTTCCCTCAATCAACGTTCCGTCTTTTTTGTAAATTTTATCTACGTAAGTTCCATCTTTGTATTGGATCGAACAGGTCAGCTTCGTTCTGACGGTATTCAGTTCGACCGGGCTGAAGCGAATTTTTTCCTTAGTGCCGTCAAGGTTATTTCCATATTCTTTCATCCAGTTCATCTTATACACCAGATTCGGATCACTTCCATTTCCGGACTCCTCTTTTAAAAGCTCCGCCTCTTCATTCAGGATCTCGACCATTGGTGGCTCATATGTGGTACGGTATGCGGCAATCATCGTATTAATGAAAAGTTTTGCCTCCATATCTCCATCTACCGTAGAATGACCTACTCCGGAATAAAAAACATTTCCCTTACTGTAAATATAGTAATTATTGGCGGCATCATTCGGGGAAGCCCCATAGGTGGCACCGGTTCCATCTCCGTTTGAAGCCGTACCCGCCCATGCACATGGATCTCCGTTCTCATTATCCGAAAGACAGTACCAGACCGTAACTTCCGGATCTTCCATGTCCAGCTGATACCATTGCCCATGCGTTGATGCAATTTTAAGTGTTTCGTCAATTTTAAACGGATATTCCGTAATCTGTCCCGTATTTGTCTTCGTTGCACGCGTTGTCAGGTCATTATTATTGTTAAATCCTGTCAATTTCACGTTATTGTTATTCACGCCACAGATATATTCATCATTTTTATAACTTCTGATCATATACCGGTATGGGATTATTTGATCCGTATTTTTCTTTTCCCATCCCAGACGTTTCATGGCATAGTAAGTAAATCCCTGGGTATTACCAAGTGCCGTTGTAGAAAGTGTACCGTCGCTGCCAACGGTTGTCTGGGTCATTGTATCATACTTATGTTTCGCCTGATAAGCCAGCAGTTCCTTTCGTTCGCTCTCGGTCAGCTTCCCACTCACAGCTTTATACCGGTTCATTCCCATGACATCACGCAGATATGTATTGGCAGAATATCCGAAATCCCCACTGTGCACATTATGCATAGAAGTAAAATCATGCGTAAACAAAACACTTTTTCCAGAGGCGATAAAATATTTCAGGAAATCAATCGCACCGTTTTTATTCGACATATTTACCTTATGGAACGTATCGCCAAATCCCAGAATAAACATATTGTACGTATTATACAGTTCCTTTTGTTTTTTCGACATTTTAGCTGGATTTTCGTTTCCTTTTTGGGCTGAAATATCCCTGGAATAATCATACACAAATTTCTCCCCGAAATAATTCTCCTGAAACTTAGAAACCGTAGTCGTTACCACGGTAATATGATAATCATTCAATGCATTATAATATTTCGTAAACAGCGTATTTTCTTCCAGATTCAGATACCCCTTATTATTAGTATCCGTATCCGGCATAATCTGAAGCACCTTAATCTCCCGTTTCTGTCCGGTCTGGTTTTTTGCAACCGAGCAACCGGTACGTGTAAAATGAATGTCCGGATTATCCTTGCGGTATACAACAATCTTCCACTGGATCAGCCCGAAGTACAGTTTGGAAAGTTTTACCGGTGTAATGTTCTGTTCCCCGTCTCCTGCCGTAAAAACATCTCCCTCATAATAAACTTCCCCTGTATCATCCGAATCATCCGCATCCCCGGAGCCATCCACATCTGCCAGCCCCTCTTCAAATTTACCATCCTGATTCTGGTCAATATAAACTTTACACTGATACTGTGCGGATGGCACGTCCGTCACCTGAAAACCAAAATCAAGTTTTGATCTGCCAAAACCGTCCACATCCAGATAATTTGCCTGACTGTCATCTACGGAAACAGACGTATCATTTTTCCCCCCAGACGAAGTCGTTCCCTGATATTCATTTGGCAGTTTTGTAAACGTAATTTTCGGACAGACCTCTTTTACCTTTGCAATCAGCCCATTGGTATCTGACGTCTGGTAAATGGTTTTCTTTTCCTTCTTACTCTCCCTGACCAGATCCGCAAGGTTTGAACCGGCATCTATTTTATCGGACAGGCGATAGAGGTCATCAACCGCAACAACCGGATAACCGGCATGTAAAAAGTTCTCCAGTTCCGCTTTCTTAATCTTTGTAATGTCATTTCCCGGGAAACGGAGTGTCGTATCCTCTATAACATTATTTCCGCTTCCAGCCCACAGGAACTTGACCGAACGGCTTATGCCGTCTGACCTGCTATACTCTGCACTGGTCATTTTATCTCCGGTATGGAAATAAATTTTTCCGTTCATCGTGGTATCATTCCACACAGTCTGCATCTCATCAATCCATTTCACGTTGCCATCTGCATCTTTGTAGGCTACACGTTTTTTCTCCAGATTGTAAGCACCCTGATCCAACCCAAGATAAATCATGTTGTACTTGCTGTTTAGATCCTCCGTGGAACCAATAAACTCTGCCGTAGTCATATGGGTAATCTTAATATCCCCGATAAAATTCGGAATCATAAGCTGGATATAACTTTTTTTCAGCGAGTACCCGTTCTTTCGGTCATAGCATGGCTCAATATCCAATATCCGCAGTTCTCCATCCACATGATCCTTTGATGTTTTATATCCGAGAATATAACGGACTGCATCTGCCGGTGTCGCTTTGGGATCATTTCCCGTAAATTCCTTAAAATCCGTAAACTTAGAATTCGGATCCGATGCCGGAACCGTCCCCGTGCCAAATGCCTGTGTGGAAGTTGTATCCCCTTTAAACACAAACAGTCTGCCATTTAAATATCCCTGATTTTCATTGGTAGAAATATTTCCGGCAGTCATATACTTCTCCCATTTATCCTGCTTCGTCCAGTAATGGTACCAGTTCTCGCCGATCACACGTCCATCCACATCGGACGGAAGAAATGTAAACATAGACCAGTATGTCTGCGCATCGCCCGTCTGTGCAGTAAACACACCAGTCTCAACTCCATTAATTTCTTTCTTTTGAATCAAGGCATCTTCTCCATCCAGATACAACCGCTGAAACAGTTCAGAATCCATGGAAAACAGCATGACTGCCAGTTTATACATATTATTGTTATAGCCCGTATCGGTATAAGTATAAATGGTTGGATTCATATTCCAGTCCAGAATATGAAACGTAACCGATTTTCCCCCACTTAAAGATCCCTCTGTATTTATATACACCCCGGAATCCATAAAAATCGGGGCATAGTTTTCCTCCTGATTGATCTTCTTATACATTTTCGTAACAACATCCCAGCTGATATCTTTCGATCCATTAAATCCATTCGTATACGAAGAAACAGACGAATGCTTTCCGTACCTGTTGTGTTTTTTCCAGATCTCTCTGATATTATCACCCCCGGAATGTACCTTTGGGGAAATCACATACAGATCCGCATAATCTGCCCATTCCGGCCGTGCATTCAGCTCTTCCGGTGTAATCGTTTTAATAATCACCGAATAATTGTCTGCTTCCTCCTGTGTTTTACAGCCGATACTGTCCTTTAAAAAATAATCATTGTTTTTATATAGATAGTAATTCTCTGTTACATTGATATTATCCTTTGATTTATCACCGGTACTTTTTCTTTTTGTATAAATCCGGTCGCCCTCATTGGTAAGTTCACGATCCGTCCTTTCATCAAATGTCTGATCTTTATAATCCGATTTTTCGAAATCATTTACTGTATGCCAGATAATATTTCCATGATCCTGTCTGACAAACGATAAGCTTTCATTTCCGTCTTCCCCTTTTACAATTTTTTGGACAAACGTTCCTTCCCCATCTTTGACGCGCTCATAGTATCCGGTATATTCTGCATCTTTCATGCCATCCTCACAGACACGCATATTTCCAGAATATTTTGAAATGTCCCCTTCTGGCTCATCCGGGAAAAAATAAGCCGTTTCCATTTCACATTTTGCACCGGTTATTGTTTTAACCGTATTAATATCAGCATTTCCATAACGCATATCTTCGACATTTACCGGTTCACATCCACTGATCTGGTATCCAAACTCTGCGTATTCCTCATAAGGCACAATTTCAAGAATCAGAAACGGATTTTCCCTGGTTCCAAGCTTTGCCGCTGCGGCATTCGCATCGTAAATGTTGCGCTTCGACTCCGGAATCTGCTCTATCTGGTCAACGACCCCTCTTGTCATCACCGGAAGTTTCTCATCCGCCTTTAATTTATTCCGGTACCCGACAACTCCAAGACAGACAACAAGCACCCCCAGCATACAGACTGCGGATGCAATTCTCTTTTTCCTGTTTCCGTTATTTTTTTTCTGCCGATGCCATCTTACCATCTTCAATACGAACGCCCCTTCCTTACCTGAGTACATTTCTCAGCTTGAATTCATTTTGTATCGTATACTTCTGTTCCAGATATTGCATATCAAAAGAAACCGAAACGGATGCCTTTTCCGCGGAAGCATTTACCGTGCCGGCAAATGCCGTAACATATTCGCCGATCAGATGTTCCTGCACCTCATCCGTAGCTGCGGAAATCACCGTTGTATCGGTTTTTGGATCTGCCACAGCCATTTTCTTTGTATATAATTTCTTTCCACCTGCAGAAATCCAGATCACCCGCTTGCTTGCAGCCTCCGGGGCTGCGGCACCTGCCGGATTGGTTACCGACGGGGTGTTCGGAATCGTATAAATGGCGATCCCACGGACACCGGACACGGATGGGTCAAGTTCCTCCACCCGGTTTCCTTCCATCACCCACATGCCGATCTGCTCCATCAGAATCTGTGACTCCGACTGCAGATCAATCTGCGCAGACGCGTGGTTATAATTTTTGTGCGCCATTCCAAGGAAAAGCGTTGCAGCGCCTAAAATAACCGTTGAAATTGCAATCGCGATAATCAGTTCCACAAGCGTAATTCCCCTATGATCGTTCGGCACACTGCCACCCCCTTTAAAAAGTTACTGCTCCGTAAAATGCCTGCCGGTATCTTTCACCAGCCGGATTGTGTATGCCGGGACACCATCAATATAAATGGCATTCACATTTGTACAATCGTCATAAAATGCCGTTTTCTTATAGGCAATCTTAATAAATGTCCCACCGGCACCCGGTTCTGTCAGTTCCTCCCCGGTGCTGCTGTCCTTACGGATTTTAATTGTATTATTACACAGCTTCGTCCCGTCAGATGTCAGCTTTGTATCGTCAAAACTGCCCAGATTATCGGACAGGACACGCGTATAATATCCATTGTCCAGCTTGTAAATATACAGATAAGAACTGCCGGCTTTGCTCATCGTCCTGACCTGAAGCGCATCCAGCGAAGAATCCAGCGTCCTTACCACCTTCTGCGTATTGGCATAGTGCAGATGCCCGATCATCATGACAGACGTGCTTGCAAGAATGCCAATAATCGCAATAACGATAATGATTTCAACGAGCGTAATTCCATTCTGCCCCAAAAGTTTTCGTTTCTTCATTGGCACACCCCTTACCCGTTCTTCTTCCAATTATCATAGTTCAAATAAGAATCCAGATCAAGGTTTCCGGAAATATTTGATGCCGCAAGGGAAGAACAGCCTTTGAAAAACTGGGAAAACAGCGGAGTATCCCGTTTCTGGTCCTCGGTAAACAGCTGGGAAACCAAAAGCTTGTTTCCCCGTACCGTAGCATTGGAATCAAAAGAGATCACCCCACCGGAAATAATCATTCCCTCAAACTGGCCGGACACCCTGACATCCCCGGTTGCAATGACAATTCCCCTTGTAACCGTAGCTGGAAGTGCATAAGTTCCGGCATTTTCAATCAGGTATACATCTGCAGCCGGGGAATACACCGTTTCCGAAGCCGTCGGGGATGCCTTGTGTTTCTCCACCTCTGTGGTAAATGCACTCCGGTCAATCAGATAGTCAAACAGCGGATTTACCGTTTTGTCAATCACTTCATGCCCACTGGCATCCGTAGACGTCAGACGGACATTGTCTTCGGTCACTCCCTGCCCCTGATCCGTCAGTCCCAGTTCCAGCGACTTATAGCGCACGGCAAGCTTCGAACAGTACTTCCAGTATAAACCACTGCTGTCTTTCCAGTTGTCCGGTGCAATCGTATACGTTCCAACTTCCAGCATATCTGCAGAAGCCGCCCGTTTTAAAATGTCCCCGGAAAACGTCATAATCGTATTGGAATCCACAATCAATGCATCCTCATCCAGATAGATATTGGCATACTGTGCAGTTTTCCCCTGATTGTTCACATAATAATCGGAAAAAAAGTCATTCGCAGACTTCTCCGAATTAAAATTCAGGTAATAATAGACCCCACCCGGAAAATAATAGGGAACCACCTGCCGGCTGCTGTTTAAATATCCTTTCAGCGTACTTTCACTGATTCCGGTATATGCCGCATACTTCTTTTGATCCAGACTTCTGCCATCTCCTGACACATATTCCAGTGGAACATAATATGCCAGCTGGTTCGTCCGCGCGGAGATGGACTCGCCCATCAGAATATCCTCGTTACTGGCATCAAGCTTTCGCGAAATAAACGTCCGCCCTGCCAAAAGCAGGTAATTCAGCCCTTTGATATCCAGATGGCTGCTTTTTCCATTGACCATCATGGCACTGCTAAACTCCGCCTTTTTCGCAGAATCCGGATCCTGTGCACCATAATTTTTCTGGAAATTATAGCCGTAATAATTGCCCTGCAAAGTCACGGAACTCCCCCTGCCAGCCAGTTCCAGATCATCCGCCACATACATATTTCCGTTCATATGGATAGAGGAAGCACCGTTTGTCCCGGCAGACGATGTCTTTATATTTTCTGCCCAGATCGAGGAACCACCGTCCCCGACCGTCAGGTCTGATCCGCTCTCCGTCACGATATCCCCGCGTGTAAGAACCGTCTTCCCCTTGATCGTACCGTTTCCGCCCGTGGACGCATAAATTCCGTCTGCCCCGGCATACACACTGCCATCCACTGTCACATTCTGTGCCCCGATGTTGATCTGTCTGTCGGCTATCAGCGCATAACGCATAAACTCCTGCACCTGCCCCCTGCCGGAGAAATTCATCTTCGGAGTGGAAAACACCAGGTCGGTTTTGATCGTTGTCTCATAATCCTGTGCATCCCTATACCGGATCTGTACACCCTTTAACGTAAACGTCCCTGCGCCGTAATCCACCTCATATTTTGGATCTGCGGCAGGGATATAGCATCCCTGGTCTGCGGCTTCTTTGATGCAGCTTTTTACCGTATCCGTATCATAGCCGGAAACCCGGTATGCCACATTGCCGGAAGCGTCCATGGTATCCGACGCACCAACTGCCGGATCTGTGTGGTTTTCTGCAAACTGCTTCTGCAGCCCGTCCATATATCTGGTGGCAAATACTTTCTGCACGTCCCCTCCGGAAGCAGAATACGTCAGGTAATTTTCAAGGACATCCGCATACGCTTTCTCCAGTGACTGCTCTGCAAGTTCCCTTGCACCGGCACGCAGATTATCCATCAGTTCATCCGCACTGTAGAAATTTTTCTTCGTGCCGCGTTCCACTTCCTTCATCTCAATATTGACAATCGTAATCTTCGTGATCACCACGGCAATCAGGCTTACCACAACCATCAGAACCAGTACGGCAAGCAGGGAGGCACCACGGTTATCCTGTTTGAACCGGTTTCCTTTCATCGCTACTCTCCTTTCGACGTGCTGACCGTAATATAACGGTACTTTTCCTTATCCGGATTGTTTCCGCCCTTGCCTTTCTTATATACACAGACCGTCAGATCGACCTTTCGCACTCCCCCGCTGCTTGCCACCAGAGGGGCAACCGACCCAGCCGGCAGCTTAAAGCTGTCCTGATAAATTGCTCCCTTGTTGGTCACCGCAGCCGGATCATCCGGATACGACTTGTTGCCAAGGTTTGATGCCACAGACGGCATCGGGCATCCCTGCGGCAACACCGTCATCTTATAATCCGGTCTGATGCTGTTGACATCCGCAATATTCTGGCATACAAACACCAGCTTGGGATTCACACCGGCAGCGTATGTAACCTCCATCGTATCGCTGTCCTGTGCCACATGGTACATAAGATAAATATGCTCCACATCACGGATGTCTTCCTCTGCAAACTCATTACATTCGTATACTTCCGAAGGATCTATGCCCAATACCTCATCGCCTGTTTCCCCACATGTATAGCTGCATGCCACCCGGACATGCGTACTGTCTGCCGTAACCGAAAATTTCCGCTTCATCTTCGCCTGCAGTTCGCTATCCCCAAGCGGAAGTGTCCCCGGATGTGCAGCGGCATATGTCATATTTTTTTCCGAAAAATACGTCATTGCTTCCTGCAGCTGGTTATGTTCCAGTGCCACGACATCCTTTGTGTCATCAATCCCTTCGATCTGTGGGATATTGGTGTCATTTTCAGCTGCAGCCGTACTGACAGAAACCTCGACATCATACGTGCTGCCAGAAGTGCCTGCCGCCGCGTAGTACACATTCTCCGCCTGAAATGCCGGTGCCGGGGCAGCCGCCGGAGTCTCACTGAGCAGGGTGTAGCCCTTTCCTTCCAGATAGGGAACACGAAATCCTGCCCCTGTCGTCACCACAGCCAGCTCTTTTTGGTTTTTTAAATCCTCCAGCACTTCCTGCGCCAGATTGGTTGCATGCTGTTTGTCCGCCATCATCGCATTGTACTTCATGGACTGCGTAAAATAAGACAGCAGCGGAATGGAAATAATGGCAAGAATTGCCATGGCAAGGATGACTTCCAGCAGGGAAAATCCACCATTGTTATTCGGTTGTCTCTTCATCTGCGGACCTCCTTCCCATCCGTTTTACGGTGCGGTTTCAAGCGATGTGCTTCTGCCAAAAATACTCATCACGCCTTTTGACATATTCGGGAATACCGGTGGAACATACTCTTTTCCGGTGTTCTCCAGATAGTACATATTCAGGGTCATCTCCCCGTTTAATTTTCCGGTGGAATCATCATAATTTGCCGTAAACTGTGAAATCGTTGTACGATCCTTAAAATTGTTGACATAAGCGATCATTTCCTTTAATCCGGCATAGCCTGCCTCATAGCGGATACCGATAGAGGCATAATATCCCCGGACCTCTTTTTGCTCTGGTCCTGTCGTTTCCTGTTCTGCTGCATCTGCCCCCTGTGTGCTCTCCTCACTCTGGCTTTCGGATGTAGAAGATGCCTCTGCATCCGGTGCGGTAGTGGAAGAAGCATCCGTTCCTGCAGCCGTGTCCGTGCCATCGGTCTGCACATCCACAGCAAGCGGCTGGTTCATGGTAAACGTAATGTCCGTAATATGGAAATCGCTGCTGTTATCCTCATACGCCTGTAACGACTCAATAGCCTTCTCGGTTGTCATTGCAGAAGGATACGTACTGATAATCGTCTTCTGCTTTTTTACCATCAGCTGGATATTTTCTTTTACCTTCGGAAGTCCTGCCTCCATCTGTTCCATCTGCTGCACTTTTGCCTGATCGGCCGTATTCTGTTCTTCAATCTTCGCTGCCTTGCTCATTCCCTTACTGAAAATAAAGAAATACGAACATGCCACTATGACAATCGCACAGAAAATGAGCAGCAGCCGCTTGTCGGAATCTGAAATTTTAATTCTATTCATTGGTCTGCTCCTCTCCTTCCACGCTGTCTGTATCGGTATCGGCATCGGCATCGGTATCCGCAGACGGAACCGCTTCTTTTATGAGATGCCCATCCTCCCCGAGAAATGCGCCGGTATAATAAGCATTTAACGTATACGTCCACGTCACCGTGCCGCTGTCTTCATCGGACTCCTCCGACATGGACGGAATCGAAAGATTTTCAAGCAGCGTCACATCCGCAAAATTCAAAAGCATCTGTCCGACCGTAACTTTCCGGTCTGCCTCCATATTCAGCGTTACCAGCGAACCGTCCGTCTGGATGTTTTTTACATGGATGGTTGTCGGAAGTTCATTTTCCAGCTGCGCAATCAGCGGATACAGCTGCTCATTTTTCGTGATGGTGGCAAGATCCAGTTTCTCATACACCTGTTCCTCCGCCTGTACCCGCGCGTAATCGTCATACGTCTCCTGCACATAGGAAAGATCATTGATCCGTTTGGTCAGGTTGCGGTGCTCACGATAAGCCAGCAGCTGACGCACACCGGAACCGAGAATCAGCAGGACACTTACCAGCACTGCCCCCGCCAGAATCACATATGCCGTGTGCAGGTCGTTCTTTTTGGAATCTGCCACAAGCATGTCCTTTGGCCTGGCATCAATCGGATGAACCGCCGCACCGATGACCGAAAGGAAACCGACAGCCGTTGCCGCCTTCGGTCTCGTCCCGGAAGATGCCGCATCCGGTGTTACCGTCCCCTCAGCCGCCTTGTTTTTTCCGCTCCGTAAATCGATGACCTTCGTGAAATCAATTTCCTGCAGCGGAAGCGGAAGTTCCTGTGCAAACAGTTTGTGCATGCCTGCAAAACGGGAACCATCGCCAACCAGATAGACATTCCCGACAAATTCCTGTTTGACCTGGTTCTGATAATACTCAACCGCCGTGTTTGCAATGCGCAGATGATACCGCAGGGACTCCGCCAGATCCTCATATGCCTCTTCTGCCAGAGCCTGCTGACGCTTCATCTCCTCCTGGTTTCCCATCTCCGGAATCGTCGGACGGTTGTATATCACATTGTGTTCTAAAAGGAAATCAAGTGCTTTCTCCTCATCGTCAATGCCAAGCACCGGATGGTCGATCACCATCGTGATCGTGGCTCCATAGCCATACGGTGTCACACGCTGAAAGACCAGTTTTTTATTTTCCAGAATACTGATGACCGTTGCCTGTTCTTCCAGCTGCACGACCACGGCATTTTCCAGAAAACTGTCACACAAAAGCTGTACCGTTCCGTTTCCGATATAGTCAAACGTCTCCACCTTAAGCCCTGCCAGCTCGGCAAAGGTCACATAGTTGTTTAAAAGGTTATCCGGAATTGCAACGAGAAGCAGCTTAAGCATCTTCTTTCCGTCTTCTTCCTCCACGTCCATCTTGCTGTAACTAATGGTGTAATTGCTCACATCCATCGGGAAGTAATCACGGATCTGTGCCTCAATGATTCCCATGATCTTATTGTCCTTGACAAACGGGATCATGACCTCACGGGTGACAACCTTAGAGGAGGAAAGGGTAAATACAACTTCCTTCTCATGGATATCGTGTCTGCTTAGTTCGGCCTTTAATGCCGATGCAAATGCTTCTTTATCGCGGATATAGCCATCTTCCACCGCATGTTCCGGGGTGCGGAACGCAAACGCTTTATGTACCGGCGGATTTTTCTTGCGGTAATCGACCAGTGCGACTTTTGTCCACCATACACCGGCCTCAATACTTACTACTCTTTTGACCATTTTCATTTTCTCCTTTATATTTTCTAGCAGTTGTGCTGGAAAATGTATGAAAGACAATTATCCCCCCTCGAGAAAAATCGCGTGTGCTAATTGGCTTTCATACATTTTCCATCGTTATGTTGTGATGTAAAATTTAGATGGCGAATAGGAAGGATGTTCAAAATTCGCCACAGGAATAAGAAAAACTTTACTTTTTTAATTATGCCATACGTAGCAGTTCCTGCCATGTTTTAATAAATGCCCATCATGCCGAGATACCAGGTCCAGAAACGGCTGCCCCAGAGTGCGGCGATGAATATGCCTGCCGAAAGGTACGGGCCGAGTGCAAGCAGGTTGTTTCGCTTGCTTACTTTCATGCGGATGGTATGGATGACGGAGCCAAGAATGCATGCAAGAATAAATGCAAAAATAATGTTTTTTGCACCTAAAAGCAGGCCTGCATATGCCATGAGTTTGATGTCTCCCCCACCGATTGCTTTGCCGGAGGAGAAATAATACAGGCCATACAAAAACAGGCTGACAATGACTGCCCCGATGATATGGGACAGGATATGCCGGAAATCATACACGGTCATGATGATACCGAGAAGTCCCAGAAACAGGTTCTGGGATATCGGTATCTGATAGGTTCTCTCATCGATAACCGCAATCACAATCAGAGCAGATGTCATGAGACAATACAGTACGCTGCTGAACGTGAAACCGTTCGCCATGAAAACGATCACATACAGCACACCATTCAGAGCCTCGATTAATGGGTACTGTATGGAAATTCTAGCACCACATTGCCGGCATCTGCCCCGAAGAATTATGTAGGAAAATACAGGAACCATGTCCCGCCAGCCCAGCTTACGCCCGCAGTTCATACAGTGCGAGGACTGCACGATATTCTCTTTTTTCGGGATACGGAAGATCAGCACGTTTAAGAAACTGCCGATGACGATTCCGTATAAAAATATAACAATGTAAAGAAAAATCGTAAGTTGGGTTGGCATTTGTTTCTCCTAATATTATAAAATAAATATTAAAGTTGCGTTACAACAGGATCAAGGAATTTTCCTTCTGTACCCTTTGCATCATTTCCTGTACTATATGCCTGAGTAACAATTGTTTTTGCCTTTGCATTGGCTGAATCTGTATCTGTTGGATTAATAGTAATAACGATTTTTGTAATATTCTTTCCCTTCTTAGATCCCATCTTATCCTTAAGAGCCTTTAAATCTTTGTATCCTGTAAGACTGATAATTTCATTATAGACTTCTTTTTCATTTGCATCTGAAGGTTCTGTATACATTGTAATTGTTGTCTCAGCAGTTATTTTTTCTGCTGCGGAAGTATACGCAGTTGTCGCAGCGGTTCCATAGCTGTTAATAATCTGATAATCTTTCGATTCCTTAGATTTGTTGATATAAGGAAGTACCTGTGTGCCAACAATACCTACCAAAATTGCCATAATAGCGATAACGATAATCAACTCTACGAGAGAGAAACCTTTGTTATCCTTCTTTTCATTCTTTGCTTTCATGTTCTGAAGCAGTTCCATAATTTTCTTCATACCCTTTGTTCTCCTTTTTTGAATATATTTTTATGTATCTATCATCACATGTCTCATGGCAGACATGTAACAACCCTTCTTCTGCCTGCGGTCAGGCTCCGATGCTGTCGTACAGACTGTACATCGGCATCATGATCGCAAGGACGATCGGCACCACAATAACTGCCATCACAATGATGATGAGCGGTTCCATTGCGGCAAGCAGTGCCTCGGTCGCCGACTCCACCTCTTCATCATAATATGCTGCGACTTTGTCGAGCATGTCTTCCATATTACCGGTTTCCTCCCCGATCTCTATCATATGGTAGACCATCGGTGGAAAGACCCCGGAATCTGCCAGCGGCTTCGAGAGCGGGATTCCACGGCTGACCTCTTCGGTCGCATCTTTTAATGCCTGCTTAACCACGGCATTCCCCATCATCTCGGTCACAAGCCCGAGTGCATCCACCAGCTGGACACCGGAGCCCATCAGTGTGGACAGTGTTCGCGTCATGCGCGAGGATGCCGTCTTGATGCTGAGCGGGCCGACCAGCGGTACCTTTAGAATAAATTTTCCCAATATATGTGCCCCACTCTCTGTCTTTTTCCACGCATGGATAAATATGGCAATCCCTGCGATGATGGCAACAATAAAATACCAGCTGTGCACAAAGAAATCACTGACTGCCATGACTGCAAGCGTGATGCCCGGCAGTTTTCCGCCGACTTCGTCAAACTGGGAAGTAAAGGTAGGCACAATCTTAATCATCATGATGGCTACAACAACGATAATAACAAGAATCAGGATGACCGGATAAATCGCCGACTTGATGATCAGCCCCTTCAGGTGGGCTTCTTTTTCAAACTGACTTCCCACACGGCTGAATGCTTTATCCAGGCCACCGGAGGATTCCCCGGCGGCAACCATCTGCACCATGAGATTCGGAAAAATCTTCGGGTGCTCCGCCATCGCAACGGCGAGGGTCTCCCCGCGCTGTACGGAATCCCGCACTTCTGCGATTGCGTTGGCAAACGGTTTGTTCTCGGTCTGCTCGGATAGCATGTCGAGTGCCTCGACGACGGTCACGCCGGCATTTAATACGCTCTCAAACTGGCGGCAGAATACGCTCATTTCGCGGACGCTGACGGCTTTTCCGATATGGATTTCGAGATCTTTGTTAAATGCGTTGGCTCTTGCGATGGAAACGATGGTGTTGCCGCCGGATTTGAGTTCTGCCGAAGCGACTTCCATGTTCATGGCCTCGATGGTGCCGGTTTTTGGTTTTCCATCGGCCCCGACCACTTCGTATTTATAACTTGCCATGTCTTAACTCCTTTTTAAAACAGCTTCTGCTGCATGTTTCCTGTATCCTGTGCATACTCTACGGCATTTGCCGCATCGATTTTGTGTTTCAGATACAGGCTGAATAAGGAATCATCCATCGTCTGCATGCCAATCTTCTTACTTGTCTGCATGATGGATGGAATCTGGTGTGCCTTATCCTCCCGGATCAGGTTTTTGATCGCCGGGGTACCGAGCATGACTTCAAATGCCGCCACACGGGATTTTCCATCAATCGTAGGCAGAAGCTGCTGCGAAATAACAGCTTCCAAAACCGATGCCAGCTGGGAACGGATCTGGTTCTGCTGATGCGGTGGAAACACATCAACAATACGCTCGATCGTTGGTGCCGCACCAATGGTATGCAATGTGGAAAATACCAGATGTCCGGTCTCTGCCGCCGTAATCGCGGTGGAAATCGTATCAAAATCTCTCATCTCTCCCACAAGGATAATATCCGGGTCCTCACGGAGTGCTGCACGGAGCGCATTTCCATAGGAATCCGTATCAAGGCCAATTTCTCTTTGGTTTACAATTGACCGATTGTGTTTATGTAAATACTCAATTGGATCTTCCAATGTAATGATATGTTCATTCCGTTCTTTGTTTATGACATCAATCAAAGAGGCCAGCGTGGTTGATTTACCACTTCCTGTTGGTCCCGTCACAAGAACCAGCCCTCTCTTTTTCTTTGTCAATCCAAGCACAGCTTCCGGAATACCGAGTGCTTCCGGTGTTGGAATATCACTTGCCACAATACGAAGAACTGCAGCATACGACCCCCTCTGGTGAAATGCATTGACACGGAATCGCCCCACACGGGTATCGGTATAGGCAAAATCCACTTCACCAGTGGCCTCCATGGTTGCCTTCTGTTTCGGTCCAAACATGGATTCCACCAGTTCTTTGGTCATAGCCGGTGTCAGTCTCTCAAATCCGTCCATTTCATAAAGTGTTCCGCTGATCCTGCACTTCGGCCGTACCCCCACGGTAATATGTAAGTCGGACGCATGATGCGCTTTTGCTATCGAAAGAAGCGTATACATTGACAATTCCATCTGTTTTGCTGCCTTCCCTTCCCTGTTTTATTTAATCCTCTTCGTCATCGTATGCCACACGCTGCACTTCCTCGACGGTGGTGATTCCGCGCAGTGCGTAATCAATGGCACTCATGCGGAGCGTTTTCATGCCATGTGTTAGTGCGATCTCCTCAAGCACATCCGCATTCTCCCCGCGGTTGATCGCCTGCCGCAGGTCTGCCGTGACCGGCATGATCTCATAAATACCGATTCTTCCATAGTATCCGGTTCCGCCGCAGCGGACACATTCTTTGTGCCCCGGTGTGCGGACATTGATCCTTCTGGCGGGATCCTTTATGCCGAGTATTTTTTTCTCCCCTGCGGTTGCCTCCCGGACAATTCCGCATGCCGGACAGACCCGGCGCACCAGACGCTGGGCGATTACTCCGACCACGGAATCCGCAATCAGGTAGTTTTCCACTCCCATATCTGCCAGACGGGTGATGGTATTTGCCGAACTGTTTGTATGTAAGGTGCTGACCACCAGATGTCCGGTGATGGATGCCTTTACCGCAATCTCTGCGGTCTCCTGGTCACGGATCTCCCCGATCATGATGATGTCCGGATCCTGACGCAGGATGGAACGCAGTGCCGAGGAAAAGGTAAGTCCCGCCTTTTCGTTTACCTGTACCTGGTTGACCCCGTTTAAGTTCGCCTCAACCGGATCTTCTACCGTGATGATATTGACACCTTCTACGTTTAATTCATTTAATGCAGTATATAATGTCGTGGACTTACCGCTTCCGGTCGGTCCCGTGACGAGAATAAGCCCGTTCGGATGGCTTAGGATGTGGTCAAATTTTTTTAATTCGTCCTCCGGGAATCCCAGATCCCGCTTGTCCAATGTCAGTGCTTTTTTCTGTGCGAGACGCATAACGACCTTTTCCCCGTAGACGGTCGGAAGCACGGACACACGGATGTCGTATTCCTGCCGGTCCACAATGCTGGTCGCACGACCGTCCTGTGGGCGGCGCTTTTCGGAAATGTCAAGTCCGCTGACAATTTTGATTCTTGCGATCAGTGCGGCATGCAGGCTGATGTCGTGCCGCATGGCTTCGTGCAGCACGCCATCCACACGGAACCGGATCCGCACCTGGTTTTCCATCGGCTCGATATGGATATCGCTGGCTCTCCTGTGGACCGCCTGCTCGATGATCTGTCCTAACAGTTTGACAATCGGTGCCTGCTGGACATTGTTCTCATCGTTTCCACTCCCGGGATCTAGGGCTGCCCTGGCTTTTGCCTGTTCCTGCTTTTCCCTTGTATACTGTTCTGCCACACGCAGGGCTTCTGCATTTCCATAGTAGCGGTCGATGGCTGCCGCAATATCACTCGGGGTTGCAGCAAAACGCTCCACCTGACACCCGGTAATGATGGAAACATCGTCCATCGCCCGGATATCCAGCGGATCGCTCATTGCCACGCACAAAAGATTGGGATTTTTCTCATTGAACTTAAACGGAATCAGATTATACTTCCGCAGCACTGCCTCGTCCAAAAGCCGGATGATTTCCTCCGGGATGCGCAGGGTTGACAGATCGACACTCTGTATTTTCAGCTGTGCCTTCAGTGCCTCTACGATCTGTTTTTCGTCTGTAAACCCCAGATCTATCAGTACCACTCCGAGACGCTCTCCCTGTTTTTCTGTTTTCTGGACCTGTAACGCTTTTACCAGCTGATCCTGCGAAATGACTCCTGCATCCACAAGCAGATCGCCCAGTCGCTTCTTCCGGGCAAACCCTACCAACTTATCCATGTAATACTCCCACTACGTTAAACATTTATTATTTTCGAATAGTTTCGATCAATTAATGATTATTATAACCTTTTTTGTTCTCTATTGCAATCCTTTTTCATGTATAAAATATAACTTTATTGCATTTTACCGTTTCTTTTTTTGTGCAAATTTCACATCTAGGTCTTTTGTCCTATTTTATTTGCCGTCATTTCCTCCACAAAAATGCCATATCCTTTCGTTGGATCGTTAACAAGCACATGGGTCACGGCACCGATCAGTTTTCCATCCTGCAGGATCGGGCTTCCGGAGAGTCCCTGCACGATTCCGCCGGTCAGCTTCAGCAGATTCTCATCCTCCACATGAAAACGGATTCCCTTATTTTTATCTCCCGGTGTATAATCAAGATCATCAATTACGATGCGATATGACTGCAGTTCCCCGGACGCATCCGACAGAATTACCGCATCCTTTGTCTGAATCTCCTGTTTGTAACCGACCGGACACAACAGACTTTCGTTTTTCTTTTCTTCCCGGAAGTTTTTCGTCAACGTGCCATAGATACCGATTTGTGTATTGCTGGACACTTCTCCGATCTGGTTGTCTTTCCCATAATAGACAACTCCCTCCAGCTCTCCCGGTGTTCCCCGGACACCTTTTTTGATACCGAGCACCTGTGCTTTGTACAGCCGGCCGTCTGACAGACGGAGCAGGTCTTTGGTCTGTCCGTTTCCGATTCCGTGTCCCAGTGCCCCGAAGTTTCCGTCCTGATCAAAATAGGTCAGCGTGCCGATCCCTGCCATGTCATCTTTCACCCAGAGTCCCAGACGATAGCCTTTGTGTTCTGCTGCCTCAACCGGCTCCACCGATACCTGAATCTGCTCGGCTCCACGCCACAGGGTCAACACCACCGGTTGTTCCCCGTACTGATTGATCCGCTCCATCAGTTCTTCTTTTTTCGTGACCGCTTTTCCATTTACAGCAGTAATATAATCCCCCGGAAATACAATGTGTTCTGCCGGCTGCCGGCTGCTTCCGTCCACAGTTTCCACCGGGCCGGATCCCAGCACCAGTACTCCCTGGGCAGCCCCGTAAATGCCCACCACCTGTCCGCTCACGTATAAAGATTTTCCGTTCACCACGGAAACCTGCACCTCTTTCATGGGAAGGATGCCAAACAGATAGCAGGTCAGTGTATATTCCCCCTGCTTCAGCTGGCTGCACGTCTCCACTGCCCGTTCCTGCTTCATTGCCTGAAACGTCCGCTCCCCGATCTGTGCCATAACGGATTGCGGTTTTGTGGACATTGCCAGTGTGACCGGAATTTTTTTGTCCAGTTCCAGTTTCTGCCCCTCCTGCACGTATACATGATCGGGAATGGCATGTATCATGGTGGCATAGGCAAAGCAGCACAGCGCCAGAACATAAATACAGATAATATTTTTGAATATACGCATATAAAAAGACCGCATGCCAAAGGTTCTCCTATCTTCTCGGATACCTTTAGTATGCGGACTTTGGTTTTATCTATTCGTATTTTTCTGCCAGACGTTTCATCTCGCGTGCGTTTTGTAGAACCGTATCCGTGATCTCCACGCCGCCAAGCATCCGCGCCAGTTCCTCGATACTTTCCTCTTCCCGCAGCGGATGAATCCGGGAAACCGTGGACGCATGCTCCACCGATTTTTCAATCAGGAAATGGGCATCTGCCATGGCAGCAATCTGCGGCAGATGAGTGATGCAGATGATCTGGTGCGTCTTTGCCAGCAGTTTCATCTTCTGCGATACCATCTGTGCCGTACGCCCGCTGATTCCACTGTCAATCTCATCAAAGATCAACGTCGGAATCTCATCCGTATCCGCCATGACGGTCTTGACCGCGAGCGCAATACGGGAAAGTTCTCCGCCGGAAGCGACCTTTCCCAGAGGCTTTAACGGTTCTCCCGGATTGGTGGAGATCATAAATTCTGCCTCATCCCAGCCTCCGGCACTGTACTCCGTCTTCCGGAATTCCATCGTAAACTGCACATCTAAAAAATTCAGATCTTCAAGTGCCTGTGCAATCGCTTTCGTCAATCCCTTTGCCGCTTTCTTCCGGATTCCGGAAACCTCTGCACACAGCCCGTCCAATTCTTCTTTCTTCCGGTTCATGGAAGTTAAAAGATCATTTAAGTATTTATCATAATCCTGTAATACGACAATACGCTTTGTTTTTTCTTCCGCTGACTGCAGAATCTCTTCCATCGTATTTCCATACTTGGATTTCAGGTGATTGATCTCATCAAGCCTCTTTTCGGTCTGATAAAAGACTTCGTCATCAAATTCCTCCCCCGACAGGTAGGAAGAAATCTCATGATTGAAATCGCTCAGCAGATTATCAATATCGGTAAGCATCTGTTCCATCTGCGCAATGCGCTCCTCATATGCCGAAACCGAACTGACTTCCCGCAGGGCACGGCTGATAAGTTCCGATGCATTCTCTCCGGTACCGCCGTCTCCCCCGGTAGCTG
>ULOQ01026980.1_pt1 | contig 23408 bp, 20 predicted proteins | sample 1952741 | NCBI WGS metagenome assembly ULOQ01 (sample SAMEA4835608, study PRJEB28245) | human gut metagenome | biome: gut microbiome; material: fecal sample | place: Denmark | collected 2008
CGCTTATCGCGTCATTTGACAGCATGATCGGCAGCATCTCGTCCGAGGTTGACATGAACACGGCTATGAGCACGCCCGCCCCTATCACGCCTCCGCTGTACAGGTTGGATGCCATAAGTGAAAATCCGCACTGTGGCACTATTCCCAACACTCCGCCAATCAATGGCCCAAGCTTCTCTGCCTTTCCAAGCACATGTGCCTGTCGGCCTGCAGTTTTTCTCTCAAGCCACTCCATGACCACATAGGTGATGAGCAGAAACGGGATGAGCTTCACCGTATCAAACAGTGCATCCTTAAATGAATCTATAAACAATTCCTTCATATTATAAAACACTCCTTCTCAGATCAGCACTCGTAGATATTGTACCCACAGTTGTCCTGACTGAATCCAAAATACTCCTCGTTGGTCATATCCATGAAATAGCTGCATATCACCCTGCATATTCCGTTATGGCAGACAAACAGTACCGACGAATCCGGATAGGTCTCGCGGGTTTCAATTATAAGATCGTACGTTCTCCTGGCAATATCCATCATGGATTCTCCACCAGGATATCTGTATGCGAACATTCTTTTATTGTTCAGGAAATCCCTGTCGTCCCTCTGGACACCCTCATACACACCGTAATCCTGTTCTATAAGCCTTTCATCCGTAAGTACCGGCAAATGCTTTCTCTCCGCCACCGCTCGTGCTGTCTCCTGTGCCCTGGAGAGCGGCGATGCTATTATCACGTCAATAGAGCAGCTATCCAATCTCTCTGCAAGGAGCTGTGCCTGCTGAAGTCCTTTATCTGTAAGATGGGAATCTGTCCTGCCACAGACCTTATTAAGTCTGTTCCATTCCGTCTCTCCGTGTCTTGCAACATATAACTTCATATGGGTTCTCCTTCCAGTCATATTGGGTATCTGCTCTTTTTACCAACTGTGTATTAACTACAAAAATCTCATATCTTTATAGTATTAAGCATTTTTGCAAATTAATCAACTGTTTTCGGCTGTTAAAACGTCTGGAATTATCTTCTATATACTCATGCTGTCTGAGCTCGAACTATTGTCTTTGTTCTGTAAACTGCTATTTGTGCTGTCATTCTGCCCATTATCTGAATCACCATCCGGTCTCTGCATATTTCCATCATCTGAATTGCCACCTGGTCTCTGCATATTTCCATCATCTGAGTTGCCGCCCGGTCTCTGCATTCCGCCTGAGCCCTCGCTGTATGTAATATCATCCAGTGTAAATGTACTGCTCTGGTCACCGACAGTCAAAGTGTAGTTATCCCCCTGTTTCATGTCTGATGTGCTGATAACAACCGAGTTAAATTTCTTGTCTGCCTTGTAGCTGAGCACTTCTTTGCCATCGGAATCGGTGAGTGTGATCGTCTCTCCGGCGTCTATCCACTCGTCAAAGTTGACCAGAGCCGAGCACTGTGTGGACTCATCTCCAAATCCCTGTGCCATACCAGAACCACCCACAGCCACGATCCCGCCTCTTGTTATCGCAGCACAGATTCCGTAGTCCATCGCGCCATTGCCATTGTCCGAAGGGCCGAGTACATGTACGCTGCCTCCTGTAATTCCAATGTAGCCATTGGAATCTATTCCATCACCGTTGGCATTTATATTTATCGTTCCTCCTGTTATAAGAATATATGCATCATTGTCGGCATCCATGTCCACTCCGCCCATACCTGGGCCGCCTCCAAAACCATCATGGTTGTCTCCCGAGCCTGAGCTGCCTCCAGCTGCATTGAAGCCGTCATCACTGGATATCACATCTATATCACCGCCAGTCACAAGGATCTTATCCCCCTCTACCCCCTCACAACTCTTAGATACATCTATATCTCCACCAGTTATTATCAGAAGTCCCTCCGCATGGATCGCGTCATCGCCAACCGATATGTTGATATCTCCGCCTTCTATATATACATATCCATCCTGCTGGTCGTCATTTCCCGCATGTATACCATCCTCATCACAACTCAGGTTAAATGTTCCATCCGCAATTCTCACGCTATCCTTGCCGTTTAGGCAGTGATCCTGACTGTCTATGGTATAAGTGCCACCTGTAACCACCAGGTCATCCTTGGACACGATTCCATGTCCCGTAGTGTCTTTGACCGTCAGGCTTCCGGTGCCGTTAAGTGTAAGGTCGCATTTGGCAAATATCACGGCATCCACATTGTTGTCATCCGTCTGGACGTAGTCCCCGGACACCGTAAGGCTATTCTCTGCCCCTTCCGCCAACGTCACAAATACCTTGTCAGCGTTCTTCGCATATATTGCCGCATAGTCCACAGCCGTGATCGATACTCCGTCAAGTACAAGTTGAACCTTATCGTCATCGCCCGCATCCACCACGATGATGCCGTCTGTGAATGTCCCTGACAGAACGTATACACCGGCCGCTTTGATCGTCACCACTCCATCTTCGATCTGAACATTTGAACTATTACATGCGGCTGTCTTTCCCGATAATGTTATCTTTACAGCCTCGCTCTCATCATAGGTTCCCGCCAGATCCCGCTTCGTGAACATATCTGTTATATCTATAGCCGCATCACTCATGGCTTCATCTATAGCCGCCTGCATTTCCTCCACAGTCATCTCTGTCTTTACACTGGTATTCTCTGCATCCGCACTGCCATTTGGGCTTTCTTTATCAGCGTCCGTCTCTGTGCTCACATCACTTGTCACCTCATCACCTGAAGTCGAGCTTGTGCTCTGGCTGGTTGAACATCCGGCAAGCATTGCCATGCACATGGCCGCTGTCAACCCTATAGCCAGACATTTGCGGATTCCCGCTATATGTCTCATATATTTATTCTTCCTCATACGATCATCTCCTTACTAAGTATCTGCCTTATCAACTGACTTCTACAATGTCATGTCCCCCGAATCCACCTGTGCCAGCATGATCTCAAGGTTGCCATTTCTCACTCTGAGCTTATCTATCATATCCTTCTGATTTGTGTCATTCTTAAGCTTCACCACATATGTAAGCTTGAACAGACTTCCCATGTTGGTCGTCTTCACATTTGTCAGTCTGTAACTGTCTGTACAGTCGGCAAGTATCTCATCAAATGCCTCTGTATAGTCGAGATTTTCAGGCACGGTGATCTTCAGGGCTCTCTCTTCATCCCTTCCGCCGCCAAATCCAGTAAGGCTGCAAATGAACATCGCTCCGCCTAGTATGGTGGCAAATAATACTGCATATCCTATAAATCCCATTCCGGTCACAAGTCCAGCTCCCATCGCAAGGAATATGGCGCATATCTCCTTTGCCGAACCTGGAACCGATCTGAACCTTACAAGGCTGAATGCACCTGCCACAGCAACACCCGCGCCAACATTGCCATTTACCATCATGATCACCACGCACACAACCGCAGGTATAAGTGCCAATGTCACCAGAAAACTCTGGGTGTATTTACTTCTGAATGCGTAAACCAACGCAAGGAATACTCCTATTATAAGGGATACCGCTATGCAGATCAGAAACTCCTGCACTGATATCGTTGTCGCCGTTCCAAATATACTGTCAAATAATCCTGTCATCTTCTATCTCCTCCTGTCTATGTTTGCCACTTTATCATTTACATAATTCGTCTTTTTTAGTTTCTGGCTTTAAATGTATATGATCCACTTATGTCAGCCTACCATCTGTTTATACGCCTCTCCATACTTTGAAAATGACGTCTTGTATGCTTCATACTTTGTGAGCAGATGTGACAGCCACAGCGGGAACCCGCCTGACATCTTGATCTCCATCAACACCTTATATTCTGGTATGACCTTGTGCCCATATGGTTCTTTCTGAAGTGTCAGATCGTCATTCTGCCACAGTATATTGTAATCAAACGTGATCCTGAGCTCCGGATCATCTATTCCTTTGTAGGAATCTCTCTCATACGAGAGAACCACCGCAGGCTCCAGATCCTTGTACACCTGCATGAAGTAATCTATCTCCCTTCCTATCTGACAATCCTCGTGCAGCGGCTGACCGCCCACCAGATAATCCATGGCCTCCTGTTCAGGCACCTCCAGCCTTCTTTTGTACACAACAGATTTGTATTTCTTCTTGAGCTCAATAAAAACCTCTGAATCGTCATCCGGGACTCCATAGCTTCTGAGCCTGAGCTTTTCTTTGTAAACCGGCTTTTCTATGGAGTCTCTGATGAGCCTGTGGGAAGGAGTGTCGAAATATATGTTAATGATCTACCTGTCCGGTTGCATATACCTTATCATTTCGCTCATTATCTGCTCGTACTGTTCTCTATCTAACATGTACTTAAGTTCATATCTTTTAAACGTGTTGTCTGCCATAAGCATCATCCTTTCTTTACCTTATTCCCTATTGATGATGCTATAATAGCCTGTAAAACTTAAACGAACTTTAAATATAAAAAATTGTCTTCGGTGACTCCTGTTGGTGTGTATTCTCTACGTTGTATATCCAATCGGTAGTGTCGGCGACCGAACTTTGACGCTTCTGTGCCGCCGCAGAGAGCTAGGCGCCCTTATCGTGCTTGGCGCGGCGTGCACGATGGAAACAAAGTCAAAGTGAGGGTAGACAAACGTGATTGGATATACAACATAGAGATTACACCAACAAGAGTCACCGAAGACAACCGCAACGCAAAAACGCCCATCTGTGGATCACTCCACAGATGGACGTCTATAGTCTTATATTATAATCTTATGTCTAGTTGATTTGAAGATAAGGCTCCCGCCAAATGCTTAGGATTAGCAAACGCCCTGAGCAAGCATAGCGTCAACAACCTTCTCGAAGCCGGCGATGTTAGCACCTGCAACATAGTCTGCGTTTCCGCCAACTGTCATGTTGTATCTCTTTGCTGCATCTGAGATGTTAGCGTAGATTGTCTCCATGATTCCCTTGAGCTTGCCATCAACTTCCTCGAATGTCCATGAAAGTCTCTCGCTGTTCTGGCTCATCTCAAGAGCTGATGTAGCAACACCACCTGCATTTGCAGCCTTACCACCAACGAAGAGAACACCATTCTCCTGAAGGTACTTAGTAGCCTCAAGAGTTGTAGGCATGTTAGCGCCCTCTGTTACTGAGATAACGCCGTTTGCAACAAGCATCTTAGCATCGTCAAGGTTAAGCTCGTTCTGTGTAGCACATGGAAGAGCAAGGTCACACTTGATTGACCATACGCCGTGATCATTTGCATCCTTCTTTACATGGTACTCAGCTGATGGTCTAGCAGCAGCATAAGCATCAAGACGTGCTCTCTTAACTTCCTTAACTTCCTTAAGAAGTGCAACATCGATTCCCTCTGGATCGTAGATCCAACCTGTAGAATCTGAACATGTAACACACTTAGCACCTAACTGATGTGCCTTCTGGATTGCGTAGATTGCAACATTACCAGCACCTGATACTGCACAAGTCTTGCCTGCGATATCAATGTCATGATCCTTTAACAGTGCGTTTGTAAGGTAAAGCAGTCCGTAACCAGTAGCCTCTGTACGAGCAAGTGATCCACCATATGTAAGTCCCTTACCTGTGAGAACTCCCTCGTATGATCCACGGATTCTCTTGAACTGACCGAACATGAAACCGATCTCTCTAGCGCCTGTTCCGATATCTCCAGCTGGAACATCGACATCAGCACCGATATACTTACAAAGCTCTGTCATGAAGCTCTGGCAGAATGCCATGATCTCTCTGTCTGACTTACCCTTAGGGTCGAAGTCTGAACCACCCTTACCACCACCGATTGGAAGTGTTGTAAGTGAGTTCTTGAAAACCTGCTCGAAACCAAGGAACTTAATGATACCAAGGTTTACTGATGGGTGAAGTCTGAGACCTCCCTTGTATGGTCCAATGGCATTGTTGAACTGTACACGGAAACCTCTGTTGACCTGTACCTGTCCGTTGTCATCTACCCATGGTACTCTGAACATGAGCTGTCTATCTGGCTCTGTGATTCTCTCGAGGATAGCATTCTTTCTGTAAAGCTCCTCATTTGCCTCGATACAAGGTCTGAGTGAATCAAGAACCTCTGTTACTGCCTGTAAGAACTCAGGCTGATCTGCATTCTTCTTCTGTACTATCTCGAGTACTTCATCAACATATGACATAGTAAAAATCCTCCTAAACTGATTATATATCGTGACCTGTTAATTATTTTCTGACCACGCTCCCTATTATAGTATAGGAAATTAAGATTGTAAAGAAAAAACTTGTGAAATCTAAGTATTTTTTTGTTTTTGCTTAATTTTCCCCTGTTTTTATCAATTAAGCTTATTATTTATAAACATTCTTCTTGTTTTGGGGTATTTCCCGCTGAGTTAAACGTCTAAAGTCTTTTCGACACAGTTTTCACTTTTTACTTCTTCTCCTCATCGTGGTGAAGATCATTCTTCCAGTATCTGCATCTGTGCTTTACATTTGTGGAGAATACGATCTGAGTCTTTGTCTTGCCAAATCTCTGAAGTTCACCAACAAAATGATCGAGATCTGCTGTTGTCTTGAAACGTACCTCAATGAGCATTGAGTAATCTCCTGTCACACAGTTGCACTCCACAACATTTAACACGCTGTCTATATATGGATAGAACTCAGCCTTCTGCTCAGGTGAAACCTCCAGATTGATAAATGCCTTGATATAATGACCCATAGCCTCCGGGTTGAGCTTGGTCGTAAATCCCTCAAGCACTCCCTCGGCAAGCATCCTGTCTATTCTTGTTCCAACTGCTGTAGGTGACATGGACACCTCAGCGCCTATATCCTTAAGTGATACACGTGCATTGTCCTGAAGCATGGCAAGTATCTTCTCATCCACCTCATCCAGTCTGTAGTATATCAGTTCTTTCTTTTCCATAAGATGTCTTCTCCTTCTCAATTTCTAAGGCAATTACAATATTATCCTACATAACCGCAATTGTCCTTTTCCCTATTCAAGCACCTTATCTCGTGGTGCAACTTGTGTTTCACAATCATATTAGCATATTTACTTAAGATTATAAATGTGTAGTGTCATTATATACCCTGCTCTGCGCAAATTACAACCTGATTTTTATGTATATTTACCGTTATACTCAACCTGGATTTTTACCCATAAGTTTTCGTCATTTTACGATATAATTATCCTCAAGCCAGTGCGCCACCCCATCCTCATCATTTGATGATATAACCGATGTGGCATACCTTTTTAGCTGTTCATCAGCATTTTGCACTGCGTAGCTTTCGTCAACAAGTTCAAACATATCTATATCATTCCTGCCATCTCCAAAGGCAACCACCCTGTCGCATTCCAGAAGTTTCTGCAACTGTTTTATTGCATTTGCCTTAGATGCCGCAAACGGCATGATCTCCAGCCATTGTTCATCCGTATAAATGTCTTTCTGATATACACAGTGAAATGTTTCTTTATATTTATCGTACATTGGCTTTAATTTTTCCGGACTGTCAATGCAGGTTATGTAGAAAATGTTTCCTGCTTTCAAATTCTCTGCTGACTTTACGATATTTGTCCTGACATCCCCCTGCCTGCTGAGCAGGAATTTCTTCATACCATCTGTGCACAGCTCCGGAACATACGAAAATTTCTCCTTGCCATCTATCCGCGCATACACTATCGGAAATATCTGATTACCGAACAGATCGTCAAGCACTGATCCTACCGATTCATCAAAGTAATTTGCAGCAAGGACTTCACCGGTAACATTGTCTACGATAAACGCCCCATTGTATACGATCAGTGGAATTTCTGCCCGCAGTCCGCTTGTCACCTTCTTAGCTGTGATAAGGGAGCGCGCCGTGGCATAAGAGAATATCATTCCTCTATCTGTCAGATTATTGATTACACTGTTTGTATACTCGGATGTGGTCTCATCGCTGCGAAGAAGCGTACCGTCCAGATCTGATACATATAAAGTTTTCATGTTGTCACCCACCTATCACAATTTTTCTGCAATACTTACTATATTTCTACAACTCACACATTTTCATACAACGTGCATTATTTCTTATAATGCTTTCGTTTTCCCACAATTCACTCGATTTCCTACTACCCACTAGATTTTCAATTTTCTACTACATACTAGTTTCCATAACACTCTATCTTCTGTACAGGATTTCCACATCGCCGTCCACGAATCCAGCGGCAACAGCCTCGTACTTCTTAAGTTTCTCAGCATATTTTCCTTCTGTGAGATACTTTCTGATCATCTCACAGGAAATATCAAGTATCTTCTCCCAGCCTACACCCTGCTGCCATTCGTACAGATCTTCCCCTGTCGTGAACTCCTCGTAACAATTCCAGTCCTCGTCCTCCTCGTCAAAATAAGTTGAACTTATCAACTGGATCGACCAATGCAAGTCCACCTCTTCATATATATTGAAGTTGATCGCCACCCCCGGCAGCGGCATATTCTCGTCCAATATCCGGTCTAACCATTTTGCAAATTCATCGTACATATCGTTTCCCCCTGTTCGTCACGTTTTTTCCTACAAGTCTTTACTGTTATTTCTATGTTCAACCTTCTAATCCTTCTCATATATAAATATCGTATCTCCTATGGTGCATTTCAGATATTTTCCATCTATCGTGCCCGTTGAAAAGCTAAGAGTATCCGTCATCTTAAAGTTGTACTGATTATCCCCCGTCTGTTCCACCTGCAGATTGATAGTCTTATCCCCCATCGCCTTACCGGAATAGTAAAATGTTGCAGTATCACCACTTATTTCATAGATCTCTTTTGTGTCCTCACCCTTGACCTTATACGTCTTGCCATCTGATGTCTCACTTTTTACAAGCACCCATTTTCCATCCAGCGTCTCAGTCTTACCACACGCTGTAAACGCAAACACACATACCACTACCAGTATCACTGATATCATTTTCTTTATATTCCCCAATTTATTTCCTCCCTTTTGAATATCTGTCATCTAAGTTATTTTATCAAAAAAGGCTGATGTAAAGTATTCCCTATACACATCAGCCTCGTTTTATGACTCTATATGATTATTACTTGTTGTTCTTGATGTACTCATCAATTCCCTTTGCACCAGCTCTGCCAGCTTCCATTGCAAGGATAACTGTTGCAGCACCTGTTACGGCATCACCACCGGCATATACGCCTTCCTTGGTCGTCTGTCCGTTTGACTCTTCTGCAACGATACACTTCCACTTGTTTGTCTCAAGTCCCTCTGTTGTCGATGAGATAAGTGGGTTTGGTGAAGTTCCAAGTGACATGATGACTGTGTCAACGTCCATTGTGAACTCTGAATCAGGAATCTCAACAGGTCTTCTTCTGCCTGATGCATCAGGCTCGCCGAGCTCCATCTTCACACACTTCATACCGCATACCCAGCCGTTCTCATCCTCAAGGATCTCTGTTGGGTTTGTGAGGAGATCAAATATGATTCCCTCTTCCTTAGCGTGGTGAACTTCCTCAACTCTGGCTGGGAGCTCCTCCTCTGAACGTCTGTATACGATATGTGTCTCAGCGCCAAGTCTGAGTGCTGTTCTTGCTGCATCCATAGCAACATTTCCACCGCCGACTACGGCAACCTTCTTGCCTCTCATGATAGGTGTATTTGAATTCTCGTCAAATGCCTTCATAAGGTTGCTTCTTGTGAGGTACTCATTTGCGGAGAATACGCCGTTGGCATTCTCACCCGGGATACCCATGAACTTAGGAAGTCCTGCGCCTGATCCGATGAACACTGCGTCAAAGCCCTCATCCTCAAGGAGTGAGTCGATGGTAACTGACTTTCCTACTACTACATTTGTCTCTATCTTGACACCAAGTGACTTGATGTTCTCGATCTCCTTGGCAACTACCTTCTCCTTTGGAAGACGGAACTCTGGGATTCCGTATACGAGAACTCCGCCTGGCTGGTGAAGTGCCTCGAATATAGTTACATCGTAACCCATCTTTGCAAGATCTCCGGCTGCTGTCACACCTGAAGGGCCTGATCCGATGACTGCCACCTTGTGACCGTTCATCTCCTTTGCAGGCTCTGGCTTGATTCCGTTCTCACGAGCCCAGTCAGCAACAAATCTCTCAAGCTTACCGATGGATATCGCCTCGCCCTTGATTCCTCTGATACACTTCTGCTCACACTGTGTCTCCTGTGGGCATACACGTCCACATACAGCAGGAAGTGCTGATGACTCGCTGATGATCTTGAACGCCTCAGCGAAGTTGCCCTCCTTGACCTGAGCTATAAATCCAGGGATATTGATAGATACAGGACAGCCATTCATGCATGGGGCATTCTTGCATCCTATACATCTTGAAGCCTCAGCCATAGCCTCCTCTTCATTATATCCGTAACAAACCTCTTCAAAATTCTTTGCACGTACCTGTGGCTCCTGCTCGCGAACCGGCACTCTCTTCCAAACATCTACTTCTATAGCCATTACTTGTCACCTCCACAGTTTCCACATCCGCCATGATGTGTATCGCCCTCTTTTGCTGCAAGGAATGCTCTGCCCTCTACAGTCTTGTAGAGCTGCTGACGCTGCATAGCCTCCTCAAAGTTCACCTTGTGTCCGTCGAACTCTGGTCCGTCTACACATGCGAACTTGACCTCTCCACCTACTGTTACACGGCAGGCACCACACATACCTGTTCCGTCTACCATGATAGGGTTAAGGCTGACAACTGTAGGAATCTCAAGCTCCTTTGTGAGCTTACATACAAACTTCATCATGATCATAGGTCCGATAGCAACACATACATCATACTTGTTGCCAGCGTCTACAAGCTTCTGGATCTCATTGGTAACGACACCCTTGCTTCCATATGAACCGTCATCTGTTGTGATATACAGGTTGCCGGCTACCTTCTTCATCTTATCCTCAAGAATGATGAGTGACTTGTTTCTTCCTCCGACGATGACATCAGCATCGATACCCTGCTCGTGGAGCCACTTTACCTGTGGGTATACAGGCGCTGTTCCAACACCACCTGCAACGAACAGAATCTTCTTTTTCTTGAGTTCTTCTATATCCTCCTTACAGAACTCTGATGGACATCCAAGTGGTCCAACGAAATCCGCAAATGAATCTCCAACCTTCTTATTCTTCATCATCTCTGTAGCAGCTCCAACTACCTGGAATACTATAGTGATGGTTCCGTCCTCTCTTGAGTAATCACAGATAGTGAGAGGGATTCTCTCTCCATCCTCTGAACCTCTGACAATTACAAACTGTCCCGGAAGACATTTATTTGCAACTCGTGGTGCAACCACGTCCATGAGGTATATGGTCTCTGTCAACTGTTCAACCTTAGTAATCTTATACACTCTGTGCTCCGTCCTTTCCGACAGCCAAATCTGACTGTTATGATCATTTTATTCTGTAAATGGGTGCAAATGCCCCCTATTTATACACGTACGTACTTAATTTAGCAAAAAATATCAACAAAATCAAGGTATATGTAAAAATAGCACTGCATTACTGCAACACTGTGTTTTTCATATTTGCACCGCATCTTCCATATTTGGTACAAATTTATCCTTGCAAGTGCCTTATTCGTTCCTTCAGGCACAAAATCCTAAAAATTATCCTCAGGTGCAAAAAATCCCGCCAAAAGAGAAAATTTTCTCTCTGGCAGGGACTATTATATCTCACGTGATACAAAACTGCATCCACTGTTATTCTTTTGTCTCATCACACAATCTTGCTGGCACATTTCAGTGTCAATACATCTTACTAGCTTTTTCTATATCTTACTTTATATTACTGTCTCTTTCTCTTCGCCTTGGCCTTGAGTGCTTCCTCTTTCCTTCGCTCATTCTCCTGAATTATAAGCTTCTTCATTCCCTCCAGCTTTTTCTGGTTCAGCTTTATCTGCTCAAGCTCGCTCTCCGCTACCTGCTGTGCCTCTTTGCTCTGGAAGCTGACAAACTTGTCAAATGCTCCCGGATAGGCAAATGTCTTTTCTACATTATTATAAGAAAATACTATTCTTATATGGCTTCCATCACATTCCATCACACTGCCTTCACCAAACTTCACATGGTTTACTTTTTCATTCTCAAACATTATTACATCCTCCTATCCATATTATTTCCATCTACAATACAAATGAAACAGACGCACTAAAATTGCTATATGATACGCCTGCCTGTTTCGATTCGCAAGGCTTACTCTGATCACCAAATGTTCTTCCTGCTACTAAATATACTGTAACAAAAAAATCGGCACTTTTTCCAGTTAAAAATGCCGACTTTTTTATTTTCGTGAAAATAGTCACTACGAGTCATGGTTTTTGTTCATTATTGTTTTCTCAAACACATGAAACATACAAAAATGTGCTCATATTTTTACCAAGCCATATTGTGCACTTTTAATCTATCTTACATTTGCTTTGAGAAGTTCCGCAACCTCCGTCTCTGTTGCAAGTGAGAGTGCCTTTGCTGCCAACTCATCTGCTTCAGCCTTCGACCACTTGGCTATCGTTCCTCTTGTCGCAAGGACTGAAGTGGCACTGACTGAAAACTCTCCCAGTCCAAATGATATGAGGAGAGGTATGAGCAACGGATCTGCTGCCGCCTCACCGCACATGCCTACCATGATGCCCACTGCATTTGCCGCCTCGATGATATTCTTCATGGAACGGAGGACTGCAGGATTGTAGGATGAGTACAGATAAGCAACCTTAGCGTTGCCTCTGTCAACCGCCATAGTGTACTGCGTCAGGTCATTTGTGCCTATGCTGAAGAAGTCTGCCTCCTTTGCGAGCAGGTCTGCTATGAGACTTGCCGCAGGAGTCTCTATCATTGCACCGACCTGGATATCCTTGTTGTATGCTATATTCTCAGCGTCAAGCTCCGCCATGAGTTCCTTAACAAGAGCCTTCACACTTCTGATCTCATCAACACATGTGACAAGCGGTACCATAATCTTGATATCGCCAAATGCACTCGCACGGAGAAGTGCCCTCAGCTGTACTCTGTATGAATCTTTATTCTGCAGACAATATCTCACTGCTCTGAAACCTAAGAACGGATTGTCCTCTTTCTCAAGTCCAAGGTATGGGATATCCTTGTCACCGCCCACATCAAGGGTTCTGATGATAACCTCTCTGCCCTCCATGTTCTCAGCAGCCGCCTTGTACGCCTGGAACTGCTCTTCCTCAGATGGGAGCTCCGATGCGCCCATGAACAGAAACTCTGTTCTGAAAAGGCCAACGCCCTCTCCGTCACATGCAGCAACCTGCTTTGCATCCTCCGGATTACCAATATTGCCATACAAATGTACCTTTACACCGTCAGCTGTAACTGTATCTTTGCCTCTATATACCTCAAGGAGAGCCTTGTCGCTAAGATATTTCTCTCTCTTTGCCTGATATTCGTCTATCTCTTCCTGTGACGGATCAAGTATGCAGATTCCATCGCATCCGTCAACTACTGCTGTCATACCATCTGAAACCTTGTCCACTATTCCGTCCACGCTGAGTACCGCCGGTATCTCCAGCGCCCTCGCAAGAATAGCAGAGTGGGATGTCTTGCCTCCAACCGCAGTGATGATTCCTGCCACATTCTCCTTGACGATTCCTGCTGTCATGGATGGGGTGAGATCCTCAGCCACAAGGATAGTTCCAGCTGGAACCTCTGATATGTTCACATCAGGTGTACCTGTGAGTATCTTGAGCATTCTCACCTTGATGTCGCCAATATCAGTTGCTCTCTGTCTTGTGAGCTCATCATCTGCCATCTGGAACATTCCGGCAAACATATCACATGTACTCTCAAATGCAGCCTCTGCACAGGTTCCGCTCATAATCGCGCCCTTTGTGATCTCATCCATCCCCGGATCTGTGAGGAGCAGTATGTGTCCCTCAAGTATCTCGGCATTATGCTCTCCGACACTCTCTTTCATAGCCTCTGCCATGGCATGAGTCTTTTCTGTAAATGCCGCAACAGCATCGTCATATCTCTTGATCTCTGCATCTGTATCTGTGATCGTTCTGTTCTCATATTCCGGCTTTGCGTCAGATATGATCACAACCTTTCCAACGCCATAGCCGGCTGAACCCGCGATTCCTTTATTCATAAGAAAACCTCCAATTATTCTCTATACAACAAATGGTACTCCAGCCGAGTACCATCTGCCTGTAAAATGTACCGAAGTCTGATTTCAGATTTCATATATAAATAGCCCGCTTCGACGTCATGGCAATATACCTATACTACATACTATATTACTCGCCGAATCCTGACTCGATGAGCTCAACTGCCTTTGCAAGAGCCTCCTTCTCGTCTGCACCATCACACTCTATTGTAACCTCTGCACCGCACTTGATGCATGCTGCGATGATGAGCATTACGCTCTTGGCATTGATCTTCTTGCCTGCCACATCAAGAGTTACTGCGCATGAGAACTTTGTCATCTCCTTTGCAAATACTCCTGCTGGTCTCATATGAAGTCCCTGTTCATTTACTACTTTTACTGTCTGTGCTACCATAATAATCTTCTCCTTTTCTAATACGGGCCGCAATGATCATTATACGACTGCAAGTGATTGTATATATCATTTTCGGGTCGCTCCCGCTTATTTCGGCCTGCAGCGGTACTAAGATGCCTCTGCCGAGCCATCTAAGAACCGGCGGCCTCAAATTCCCTTCAAATGATATATACAATCACTTGCAGAATTTGTGTTTCATAAGCGGCCCTTGTTTTGTTTAATAATATATTGTGACTTGTAATTATCTGCTTTATGGTTCTGTTTCTTATCAACCCTCGGATTTAGCAGAATTTTGTAAAAACATTTGATCTGCATTTTTCTGTTATATGGTATCACAGTCAGATGTTCCCCACACCTTTTTCGTTATTCCATATATCCGACAGATTTTCACAAACCCCAATTGTATAAATTATAACATTCTGTCGTTTTTTGTGCATTACTTTTGTGCAGTTTTTAATCCTGAGCATTTTTCTTGATAAGACCGAGCATGATACATGTGATCACTGATCCTACAAGCCATGAGATGATGTATGGTAACCAGTTGCCTACTGTTGCGAATACAAAGATTCCGCCGTGAGGTGCCATCAGTGTACATTTGAATGCTGCTGACATTCCACCTGCAACTGCTGCGCCTACGAGCGTACATGGTATTACGTGGAGTGGATCTGCTGCTGCAAATGGTATTGCACCCTCTGTGATGAATCCACATGACATTACAATATTTGATACTGTTGAGTTTCTCTCTGCCTTTGTGAACTTCTTAGGGAAGAAGATACATGCAAGAGCAATTCCAAGTGGAGGTACCATACCACCTACCATAACTGATGCCATTGAGATATAGCATGCCTGAACTGCTGGATCTGAGAGCTGTGCGCCGCCTGCGACAAGCTCTGACGCTGTTGCGAGAACCATTGTTCCGTATACATAAGCTGCCTTGTTTATAGGGCCGCCCATGTCTATCGCCATCATACCGCCAAGGATAATTCCAAGTGGGATGAGAAGATTTTTATTTGCAAGGGCTGTCAGCATATCTGAAAGTTCTGTATTGATAAGTCCAATAATTGGATTGAGTACAAATATCATAAGTACTGCAACTATAAACATACCAACAAGTGGATATATAAGTGTTGGCTTAATTCCCTCCAGTGACTTAGGGAATTTGGAGCAGATCTTTCTAAGAAGAAGAACTACATATCCTGCAAGGAAACCTGCTGCGATACCGCCGAGGAAACCTGATACTGTATTTCCGCCGCCCTCTGCTACAAATCCAAACTTTGATATAAATGACTGGAATCCGCCAAGGTTATCTCCTGCCCATACATAACCAGACAAGGCTGCATTTCCGGAAGATGCCAGGATACCGCCAAGGAAACCAACCGCAAGTCCCGGTCTGTCTGCTATAGACTCTGCTATAAATCCTGCAAGCACCGGAACCATCACGCCCATCGCCAGGCCACCGGCATACTTGAAGAATGCTGAGAGCGGGGTCATGGAACCGAAGTTGGATCCACCTGTTGCACCAAATCCGCAAAGTGTATCTATAAGGAATGCAAGAGCTGTGAGGATACCACCGCCGATTACGAATGGGAGCATGTGTGATACTCCGTTCATAAGATGCTTGTATATTCTGCTTCCCACACTGCCATTTGCACTGCTTGACTCTTTTCTGCCGCCCTCCTCGTGATGAACAGGAACCTGACCATCCACGATCTTCTGTATGAGCTCCTCAGGCTTGTGTATTCCGTCTGCCACTCTTGTGAAAAGAACCGGCTTTCCATCAAATCTTGCTGTTTCAACACTCTTGTCAGCTGCAACTATGATACCATCACAGTTTGCGATCTCTTCATCAGTAAGTATATTTTTTGCTCCGCCTGAGCCATTTGTCTCAGCCTTTAAGGCATATCCCATCTTGGCACCGGCCTTCTCAAGTGCCTCGGCTGCCATATATGTGTGAGCTATTCCTGTAGGACACGCTGTAACTGCAAGTACTCTGAACCCTTTCTTCTCAGGAGCCTTCTCAGCTGCCTTTCCCTCAGTCTTCTCTGCTGTCTCCTCTGGGAACTTTGCGTTCTCATATTTGTCAACGACTGCAAGGAAGGCATCCTTGTCAGCTGCCTTAAGAAGCTCTGCTCTGAAGTCCTCATCCATGAGAAGCATAGACAGTCTTGAAAGTACCTCAAGATGTACATCTGATCCGCTCTCCGGTGCTGCGATCATGAAGAACAGGTTTGATGGCTGTCCATCCAGTGAATCGTAATCAACTCCGTCAGGGACTGTCATAGCTGCAAGTCCAGGTCTCTTGACCGCCTTGTTCTTGGAGTGAGGGATCGCTATTCCTTCTCCTATAGCTGTTGAGCCCTCTTCCTCTCTCTTAAGTATTCCTTCTTTGTATGTTTTCTTGTCTGAGATGTTGCCTGCTGCATCGTGCAGGTTTACAAGGTAGTCGATCGCTGCATCCTTTGAATCTACCTTTACACCCAGAGCAATGCTTTCCTTTGATAAAAGCTCTGTGATTCTCATAAGCGTAACCTCCTCTTAAATAATCAGCCGCATCCACATATGCTGCTGTGCGATATCTGAATCTCCTAAGTATTCCCTCTCACGACGGAACACGTACGTTTTACTATAACTGCTTGTAGAGTTCTTCTACTTTGTCCGCTGTGGCAAGGCCTTCTGAAAATGCTGTGGCACTTCCGGTTGCTGTTCCTCTCTTCAGCGCTTCCATGTAATCGTGATCCTTCAGGTAGCTTGCTGTAAAACCTGCCACCATAGAATCACCTGCCCCTACTGAGTTCACAACTGTTCCCTTTGGAACTCCGATCTTGTGAACCTCTCCTGTCTCTGTGATAAGTATTGCTCCATCCCCTGCCATGGATATGAGTACATTTCGTGCACCCATGACCTGAAGCTTCTTCGCATACTCAACGATCTCGTCGTCGCTCTTTAAGACTACTCCGAACATCTCGCCAAGCTCATGGTTATTCGGCTTGATGAGAAATGGATGGAACTTCAATACATTGAGCAGAAGATCCTTTGTCGCATCCACCACGATGTCGATGTTCCTGTTCATAAGCTTCTCCATGATCTGCTCGTATATGTCAGATGGAAGTGAAGCAGGGATGGTTCCCGCAAGTATCAGGCAATCTCCCGACTGGAGCTTGTCCAGCTTGTCAAACATCTGCTGCAGCTCATCTTTCTTAATGTCGGGTCCCTGTCCGTTGATCTCCGTCTCCTGTTCTGCCTTGATCTTGACGTTTATCCTGCTGAGACCATTCTTCAACTGGATAAAATCTGTCTTAACTCCCATGGCCTTGACTCCGTCCTCAATCTCCTTACCGGTAAATCCGGCAACAAAACCGAGAGCTACGGAATCAACTCCTATGTTCTTAAGTACGGTTGAGACATTGATACCTTTGCCGCCATAGAATATGGCTTCTGACTTACTTCTGTTCACCATTCCAAGCTCAAGGCTGTCCATCTTGACAACATAATCGAGCGCCGGATTGAATGTCACCGTATAAATCATTATCTGAGTACCTCCTTTACAACTGTGGCGTCTATGTACTTATCATTTACAAGTCTGTCAGTGATAATACAGGCTTTTTCGATTGCTGCAAATGTCACCGCCGTCACCTTGTCGAACTTGCTGCTGTCAGCAAGGACTATGCTCGCATAAGATCTGTTCACCGCTTCCATCTTCACCATAGCCTCTTCCACATCGACCGTTGTGAATCCATAATCCATATGGATTCCATTCGTTCCAAGAAAGCACTTTGTGAAATTGAACTTTTTCATGGAATTGACAGCCTCGGCTCCGATGATCGCCTCTGTGATCGGCTTAACAAGTCCGCCTATCATATACGTTCTGAGGTTCTTCTTGAGAAGCCGCTTGGCATGTGCTATTCCATTGGTGACAAATGTGGCATTTGTTTCGCCGATATAGTCGATCATGAGCTCCGTGCTGGTTCCTGCATCTATAAATATGAAATCTTCATCATTGATCATCGTTGCCGCATATTTTGCAATGGCACTTTTCTCTTCGACGTTGAGCTGTGCCTTGGCTGAAACCGGTGCCTCATTGGTGATATATTCATGCTCGATCGCCTTGGCACCACCATGGAATCTCTTGATCTTACCCATATCGTCCAGAGCTATCAAATCTCTTCTTATAGTAGATTCTGACGCTCCCGTGATCTCCGTGAACTCTGCAACTGTCATAGACTTTCTCTCTTTCAGTGCATCTAAAATCGCTGTGTATCTATCCTCGGTCATCATAATAATTGCCTCCTGCCTTTTAAGTATGTCTCCTGTATATGTGTTTTCGTGTTTGTGTATTTTCTTTTTTCGTGGCTTTTCAGAATGCATATATCTGCATCCGGTGCTTTTAACTTTTCTTTAGGATAACATATTTTTTGACTGTTTTCAATTATTTGTGATTGTTTCAAGGTGATTTTCACTTGATTTCAGTCACTTTCAATCAATCTATATGCATAATATCATCGTAAATGAAGATTGTCAATCATTATTCTGCATATTTTTGAAGATTTCTGAATTATTTTGATTGTTTTTGACTATTTGCAGGTTTGGTACTCGTTTTGCAGCTTCCAACACACAAAAATAAGACACAGACCAAATCTGATCCGTGCCTTACTCTGCGTTATCAATCTATGATTATTCTGCCACATCCGCAGGATTGACATGCACCATCACATGCTTTACCTTTGGAAAATTCTTCTCTATTCCCTCATGGACCTCTTCCGCTATCTCATGCGCATGTCTTAATGTATATGAACCGTTTACACCTATCTCCACATCTACATATATTTTGTTGCCAAATATCCTTGTGTGAAGAAGATCAACACTGAGAACTTCTTTCTGGGCGAGCACAAAATCCCTCATCTCTTTCTCTGTCTCTTCATCGCATGAGTGATCCACCATCTTATCCATGGCATCCTTGAAGATATCGTATGCCGCCTTAGCTATGAATACAAAGATAACAATACTTGCAATGGAATCCATAACCGGGAATCCCATCATCGCACCACCGATACCGACAAGCGCGCCGACCGATGACAGCGCATCTGATCGGTGATGCCATGCATCTGCCATAAGTGCGCTTGAATCTATCTTCTTCGCATAGTGTCTTGTGTACCAGTACATTATCTCCTTTGTGACAATGGATACAACAGCCGCCACCAGTGCCAGCATCCCCGGTTTCTGCAGGCTTTGGTAATTGCCACCGATTATGTCCTTAACCGCCTGCGAGCCGATCTTGATACCGGTATACAGCAGCACTATAGACAACACGATCGCTGCCACACACTCAAGCCTCTCATGGCCGTAAGGATGCTCCTTGTCGGATTCCTTCGACGCTAGTTTTACTCCAATTATCACTATTATGGTGCTGAACACGTCTGATGCTGAATGTACCGCATCACTTATCATTGCATTTGAATGTGCAAATATTCCCGCAAATAATTTGAATACTGACAACAGTACGTTCTGTACTATCGTTATAAACGATACTTTATTTGCAACCTTTTTAAACTCATCCTCTGATACGGCAGATGCCGCCATCGTGTTTATTTTGTTTGCGCTTTCCATATAATCAGCCATCCTTTCCTAAATGAACACCAGTCTATTGATAATCACCTTAATCAAAAGACCGATGCTGTGCGATCAATAAATTTCAGAAAGCTCTTATCACTAAATATATGTGGGAGATTTTATAGAATGTCTAAAAGAGTATAAAAAAACACCCACGACTCAGTATTAGTAACTACTGTCCCGTGGATGTAAAGATTCCACTGCCATGATGGCCCGACTCCTTGGCTTTCGCCAATGGTCTGCTCAGTTTGTACTGTAGATTTATATGCAGTGCAAAGAGTTAATTTAGGTTACCATCTATGGCAGTCTATGTCAATATTTATTTTCAGATCAAAATTCTTTTTCAAAACTGAACTTAATATCCTTGAGATCAAGTCCATTCGATTTCACATACAGTCGGAGCACATTGAATCTGCCGTAAAATTTGACCTCTTTCCTGATCACAACATCCTTGCCGTCAGTTCCGTTAAATGTGAAATTGCTCACAGGGAATCCGTTGAAAAACAGGGTACACGGCAGCTGGGCAAGCTTTTCGAGTGTCGAGCTTCCCCTCAGGCTCACCTCATACTCTCCCGGATGTTCAACATCAAGTGCTATGACATAATTCGTGTCGGCGGTGCTGGCCTTCTCTGTCAGATCTATAAGTATGTCTCTGTCGACATTGATGTATTCCACATCATCAATTGAAAAATCGTCCGCCTGCTTTGGACGGTTTATTATCTCTACCTCTACAGGCTCTCCCACAAGACGCTTAAATGCATTCGTATTCATGGCAAAGTTACACACATTCTTTGCAATTCTCTGAAGCTCAGCTCTCAATATACGTCCGTCCTGAAGTGCCTCTATGACATTATCTCCGCCCATGTTCTTCGAGCCGTCCGGGCAGCACATATACATGTCATTCTGTGCCTGTATCATAGTCGCAAAGTCATTTGCATCCGGCTCCATACCCCTGCGGTTGATGGATGCCCACCAATCTGTCATGACCACGCCTGTAAATCCCCACTCATTTCTGAGTATCGTGGTATTCAGATCATAACTTCCTGCGGTGTAGAGACCATTTACCAGACCATATGTTGTCATAACAGAATCGGCATATCCCGACTTGACAGCTATCTCAAATCCCTTCAGGTATATCTCCCTGAGTGCCCTCTGGGAGATGACCGAGTCCGTCGTATGGCGGTGATACTCCTGATTATTTCCGCAGAAATGCTTGATCGTTCCGGACACGCCGCTGGACTTAAGTCCCTCTAACTGTGCAGTTGCAATGGAACCCGTAAGGTATGGATCCTCGGAGAAATACTCAAAGTTTCGTCCATTAAGCGGGTGACGGTGGATATTCATTCCCGGTCCAAGAAGAACCTCAACCTTATTTGCTGTCATCTCAAGTCCGAGAAGTGCATACAGTCTGGTGTTCAATTCTTTGTTAAATGAACATCCGCACAGAGTGCCATTTGGAAGTGAGAATGCCTTCATACCTGAGTCGAGTCTCATTCCCGATGGTCCGTCATCACAGCACACCGACGGAATCTTATGTGCGATCAAATTTGGCGATACCCCGGCAAATGCTGACGCTGTTCCCGCCGTCACAAGAGAACTTCCCATTCCCTCGCCGCGGACAAAGCATGCCAGATCCTCATCATCAAACTGCGCTATAAACTCATCCATGGTGGCCTTGCCTTCCCTTACATCAAGAAGCATAATTCCCTTGTCACCGGTAACCGGTATCTCCTCCGGCAGCTCCTGCTCTCTCCTGTCATACATATCAACAGTGACTAGAGGTGTCTCCTCATACTCTATAAGCATCCTGCCGTTCTCATCACAGAATGGTTTCATGCGGTCAAACTTCTCATATGGTGCAAGTGCCTCCTGAAGTTTCTGAAGCTCCACTGTCTCGGCAAGTTCAAAGAGCAGACACTCTGTTGTATTTCTTATGCTGTTTCCTACATGGATAGTGTAGTCTCCAGCTTCAAGCACATAACAGTTTCTATGGCCCGTGACTCCCGAATCGTCAAATGATGCCATACGGTCAAGCGGGATCTCAAACTTCAGCTCATCGCTGAGTCCCGGAACAAGCTCCTTTGTCTTCGAAAAATCAATGAGCACTCTGGATGGCTTGCCAAGCCTGCCCTGTGGCATCTCACCGTACACCTGGACAACCTCCTTGCCAAGTCTCTTTCCTGTATTTGTGACTTTGACACAGATATTCGCCACGCCTTTTTCAAAATCCAGACTTGCATGTTTTACGCCGATCTTGAAGTCTGTGTATGACAATCCGTATCCAAACGGATATCTGACCTTATCCTTTGCAAATGTCTCAAAGTAACGGTATCCCACATAGATATCCTCAGCGTAGAAGTTTCTCTCTTCGCCGCCGAAATTGTCATACGCAGGATAATCCTTGATATCGTAGGCTATCGTGTCTGTGAGTTTTCCTGAAGGGCTGACATCTCCTACGAGGACATCAGCCACTCCATATCCTCCGACCATTCCACCCTGCCATACATACATGCAGGCATCCGGGGAAATCGTGTCAAGAAATGACATATCTATAAGACCGCCGACATTCAAGAGAACGACCATCTTCTGGAAATTCTCTCTGACAAGTCTAAGCATATCAGTCTCTATATCAGTGAGCATAAAAGCTCCTTTTTCAAGTGTATTGTCCTTGTCCTCGCCTGCCGTCCTAGCGATTATCACTATGGCCGAATCCGACTCACCAGCAGCCTCCTGCACGAGCTCATCTGTAACCGGCATCTCCGCCTGTGACCACGGCTCCTGTCCCCAGCCAAGTCCCAGCTCCACAGGATGTGCCTCATCCCATGCGGCATAAGTCTCTGCCAGCTTCTGATTGACATTTACATCTTTGCACTCGTTAAGTGCATCAAGGATTCCTACCACTCTGGCAACATTCACCATGCCGCCTGAACCGGTTCCACTCTTATAATAATGGTTCTGCATACGTCCAAATACAGAAACCGTCTCTCCCTGCTTAAGTGGCAGAGCTTTGTTGTCGTTCTTTAACAGAACCAGTCCCTCTGCAGCCATCTCACGGGCTGTCTTCTCATATACTGCCCAGTCAAGTACTCTATCTTCCATCTTCCTACCTCCCAATATATCTTTGCTCAATTCCATATGGTGATATTGTACATCATACAAGTAAACTTTGATATGGAAAACTTTAACTTTTTGCTGTGCAAAACGCAAGCGAGTCAGACAGTTTGCTCCCCATTCATACTGCCGGAAACGGAAGATATAGTTGTTTGTCATCTGCCACGCTTTATATAATCCTCATCAAGCTTTGTACTCCATTCCCTGTCATCGAGGGCGGCAGCCCCCGCCATCGG
>ULOQ01017178.1_pt1 | contig 22367 bp, 16 predicted proteins | sample 1952741 | NCBI WGS metagenome assembly ULOQ01 (sample SAMEA4835608, study PRJEB28245) | human gut metagenome | biome: gut microbiome; material: fecal sample | place: Denmark | collected 2008
ACTTAAAAGCAGGATATGTAGTTCCCTCTGGTGACTTACTGAACGGCCGATTTGTAAAAGCAAACCAGTCAACAGATGCTACACCTTTCATTGCCATCACACCTGCAGATGAGGCAAACGAGGTAATTCAAGTACTTATTAAATAAGAGAAGAAGAAACATGGAAAAAGTTGATATTTCAAAATTGAAGAGAGAAGACTTCGCAAAAGAACTTCCTCAAATGGTACAGCAGTTGGATGCTTACCGTCAAGGTTCACAGAACAAGAAACCTGTGGACATCACATTAGGTGAACTTACCACTGGTAAATGGGGTATTACCCAAGATGAATTGTTCGAGAAGTTGGATATCAATCCGAAAATCGACACAATGGAAAACATCTTCACAATGCCTCAGCAAGATGTTCGTTGGATTGTTCCGGAAATCATTCGTTCTGCCATCACTCTTGGTATGCGTCAAGCTCCGTTCTATCCGGAGATTATTGCATCTGACCAGTCAATCAGTGGTCTTAGCGCAATCATGCCGATGATTAATATGTCCGATGCTGCACCTGCAAAGGTTAACGAAGCAGAAACTATCCCATTGGGAGATGTAAGCTTTGGACAGAAATCAGTAAGTCTCTTCAAAATTGGTAAGGGATTCAAACTTACTGATGAAGTTCGTAACTACGTATCTCTGGATGTATTGGCAATCTACCTTCGTGACTTCGGTGTTCAGCTTGGTTATGCAATGGATACTCTGGCAATGGATGTTGTTATCAACGGTAACAAACCCGATGGTTCAGAATCTGCTCCGGTTATCGGTGTATATGAAACTACGAATGGTATCACTTACAAAGACTTGCTACATATCTGGGTAAGAGCTGCTCGTATGGGACGTAACTTTACTACTATGATTGGTGGTGAAGACCAGGCAATCGAAATGCTGAACTTGCCAGAATTCAAAGAACGTCATTCTGGTACAACTGAAGCTACACTGAACGTGAAGTCTCCGGTACCTAAGAATGCTAACTTCTATATTCACCCGGGAACACCTGACCAAGGTTTGCTGTTGATTGATACAACTGCTGCTTTGATTAAACTGACTGCAAAACAGTTGATGCTTGAATCAGAAAGAATCGTATCAAATCAGACTCAGGCAATCTATGCTACTCTGACTACAGGCTTCTCTAAGATGTATCAGGATGCTGCATTGATTCTGTCTGCAGAGAAGAAGTTCTCAGAATTTGGATTCCCCGAATTTATGAACATTGACCCGTATCTCTTGGTTAACCTTGAGTAATAATACACCTGGTTTATTTTACAAATAATTCCATTTCTTGATGGGGTAGGTTTTGCGAGGACCTACCCCTAATTTTAAACATCTAAAAACTTAGTAAAATTATGGATAAATATAAAGTAACTGTAGGTGCTAAAGCTTACAGCTTCCATGACCAATCTACAGGTATTACAATTTGTAGAGGAGAAGAAAAAGAATTGAGTGCTCGACAGTACAGAACTAAAAAGATTCAGATGGCTTTGAATTCAGGTCACCTGCGTTTGGTTCTTGATAAGAAAGCTGTCGACAAATACTCCAATGATGACATCGATAAGTTGGAAAAGAAACTGAATGCTCAGTTCGAAAAAGGTATGGAAATCAAAAAAATTGCCAAAGCCTATACTCTCGAAGAAGCAACCCTTATCGCTGCTCGTCACGAAATTGTTGCCGACAAAGGTGATACAGTTGAAACTCTGATTCAGGTTCTGTTGGAAGAGTTCGAAGAATCTAAAAAATAAGATACCATGGACAATCTAGACTTTGTAGCTATTGCGAATGGTCTGGAAGTTTCATTTAGAGTATTAACCAAAGTCCCAGCCAAGGCCATTTTTGACTGGGACTTTGGTGATGATAAGGGGTCCGTTTATGATGTTAAACAACCTACTTATACTTATGAAAAGTCCGGATTCTATACAGTAGCGTTGAACATAACGAACTCCGAAGGACTTAACTTAAATGCAACTAAAACCATAATTGTAAATACCGAGTCCAAAACTACATTAACTGATAGTATATATAACCTAATCAATTATTACATTCCTTCAGAAATCTCAGATGGTATGTCATCAGAAGAGAAAGCAATGTACATAACTAAATGGCAGTTATATATCCAACCGCTAGTAAATCATATTATCCCACTGGATAAATATAATGATGAGTTAATGTATGAAGCTCTAGAAAACCAATTAATTATGGAATTGGCAGCATGGGATTATCTCAATGTTAAGCTCCTTAATTTATTAACAAGTACAGGAGAATACCTAAGTCAACTTACTTCAACCAAAGAACAAGTTGGTGATGGTTCTTCTAAACCGGAACAAGCTCGAGGTGATAGAATCAAACAAATCACAACTGGGCCTACTGAAGTACAGTACTATGATACACTTGCCGATGCAACATCTTCCCTATGGAAAACATTTTCTCAAGCAATGCAACCTGGTGGTATCATAGACGAGTTAAGAAAAAACCTTTGTATGTTAGCTGGACGATTGGAAATCTACTTACCATTCTGTGACCAAGCAAGTCATGTAGTAGTTCCAAGAGTAGTAGACAGAAGAAGACCTGGATTAATAGATGGGCCAAACCCCAGCTCTCCAGTAAAACGTAATGGTAGAACCTTAATTAGAAAATGATGACCAAGACTCCTCATAGATTGGTTAAGAACCGGTCTTGGGATAGATACAAGAAGATTATAAATGATTTCTTGGATATAGATGCTGGTAGGCAAACTATAACTTGGGCAAAGAATGTAAATCAACTCCTAAGTCATGGAGAAGATGAAATCCCTAAATATTATAATATACCAATCGAGGCATTATGTTATTACAATGCCTTCAGAAACTGGCCCATTAATAAGGCAACAGTAACTGGAGAACTCGATGATGAGAATTTATCAATACTGGTTACTAAATCATATATAGAACAACTGGGATATTTAACTCCAGAAGGCTATTGGGATTTTAACTGGTCTGAAGATAGATTTGTAATTAATGGTATCACTTATAAACCTTCGGGAGATACACAAGTTGCCCAAGCCAAGGATGAAGCATTAGTCTTCATGGTTATCCTAAAAAGGGACCGAGATACCAAAATACAATTCGTAGAATAAAATTGAAAAGTATATGGCAAAGATGTTAATGTTACGATGGAAACCAATTAATACTGGGAACGGTATTTGGTTTGACAGTAACCTGATTGTCTTGAACGGTACATCTGGAGTACATATTGAAAGTAAGAAAAGTAATTTAGACGTTACTACATTCCAGTCTATGACCGGAGGTAAGTTCGTTACTTGCTTTCAAGATTACTTTGGAGAAGTTTGGGATAAGATAATACCTCATCCAGGTATTGGCCAGGTGATAAAATTCCGTATCAATCAACTTCCCGATTATGCAATAATCAGGGGTGATATTGAAGACGGAGGAGATACAGATCCAGAACATCCAGATATTCCAATGAATGCCTTCTGTGGAAAAGAAGGAGAACCATTCAGGGATAAGAATTCTGACTTCTTCTGTGGTAAGCAAGTAATCAATCCTTAAAATAATAATGATATGTACGTAAGTAAGTATTACACAAATGAAGAAATTGACCAAAGACTTTTACAGGGTTATTTCGATGACTTCGTAAAGGCTGGGTTTGCCGGAACTATTAATGAGTTCTGGGCATTCGTTCTTTCTATTGCCAATAAGGTAGATAAGAGAGAAGGATACGACTTATCTAAAAATGACTTCACAGATAAACTCAAAGAGAAACTGGAAGGCATTGAAGAAAGAGCAAACTACATCACTAAGCTTTCTCAGTTGGAGAATGATACTAAGTTCCAAACTGAAGAACAGGTAAGACAAGCTATCAGTGATTTGATTGATGGTGCCGATGATGCACTTGATACATTAAAGGAATTGGCAGAAGCATTGGGAAATGACCCCAACTTTGCTACTACAATTACTAACAAATTAACGGATTTACGTAATGCACTGACAGATGAAGTTAACCGAGCTAAGGAGGAGGAAGGGAAACTGAGTACCCAAATTAGTGAGGTTAACTCTAATTTCATTAAGGCAGTGGATTTACTTAATGATAAAATCGACACTGCAGTTACTAACCTTATCAATAAGATAGATAAGATAGAAGCAAAAGTCGATAAGAATACTGCTGACATTGCAGACCTCAGAAATGAAACTACTGGTTCATTGGCAGAAGCTAAGGCATATGCTAAAGACTTGGTAGATAAAGAAGCTGAGCTTCGTAAAACGGCTGACGATGCTTTATCAGAAAGTATTCACCAACTGAATACATTGCATATCAATGATAAGGCAGAGCTCAAACAAGACATTGCTGCAGAAGCCCAATTGAGAGCAAATGCAGATGCAAACATTCAGTTGAAACTCACTGAAGAAATCACTAATCGTCAAACTGGTGATGCTGCCTTAGAAAGTAAACTTTCTGATGAGGTAGTAAATCGTAAAGCTGCTGATGAAACTCTTCAGAATTCAATTACCAAAGAGGTAGCTGACCGTACCAATGCAGATAATACCCTCCAGGTAAACATTGATAAAGAGGCTCAAGCTCGGGAATCTGCAGACCAGGTTCTTCAGACTAATATTAATTCTGAAGCTGCAACTCGTACTGCTCAGGACCAAATCCTTGACCAGAAGATAACTGCCCTAAGTGAAAAGACTGATGGTGATAAGTCCGATGTACTTGCTGCAATTGAAGCAGAGAAGGAAGCTCGTATTGCTGCAGATGCTGACCTTAATTCCAAGAAGGTAGATAAAAGAGAAGGTTATTCTTTAACTAAGAATGACTTTACAGATCTCTTGCTTGCCAAACTGAATGGAATCGAGGAACATGCTAATTACATTACCTTGGTATCACAATTGGCAAATGATGCCGGTTATCAAACTGAAGCAGAAGTAGAGGCAGCAATTGAAAAGATTATTGGTTCTGCACCAGAAGTACTTGATACTCTGGAAGAGATTGCTAGGGCATTAGGTGATGACCCTAATTTTGCTTCAACTATCACCAAGAAGTTGGCAGCAATTACAGAAAAGGTAAACCAAGAGATTGAAGACCGGGAAGCTGCTGATGTAGCCCTCCAGGCAAATATAACTGATGAAGAAACCGCAAGAACAGAAGCAGATGCTGCTCTTAAGGAAGAACTTAAAGAGTATGTAGATAACTCGGCTGCTACTGGAGATACTGCTCTTCAAGTAGTTAAAGATAACCTGGCAAAAGAAATCCAAGACCGTAAAGATGCTGATGCTATCTTGCAGGCAAATATCGACAAAGAAACTGTTGATAGAAAGGAAGCAGATAAAACCCATACCGATAACATTGCTGCTCTTACTCAGAGAGTTTCGGATTTGGCTTTATCAATGCAAGATGCTATCAATACAGTTAAGAACGAATTGACTGCTCAGGTAAATGCTAATACCACGGCTATTGCTACTAACCAAGCAAATATCACAAAGAACTCTGAGGCAATCACTGCCATGAATAAAACCATTGCCGATAACTACAAAGAAGTTAAGGATATGGTTAATGAGGAAATTGTAGACCGTACTAATGGCGACAGTAATCTGAGTTCTCGTATTGATACTACCAACATTGCTTTGGGTACAGAAACAGCTGAACGTAAGGCAGCAGACCAAATCCTTCAAGTAAACCTGGATAAGGAAATTGGAGACCGTAAGTCTGCAGATACTGCATTGGAAACTGCTATAGACGGCAAGATTCAAACTTTAACGGTTGAAGTTGGTGGGCAATTAACTATCCTTACTAATAAGATTAATGGAGAGATAGATGAAAGGAGAGGTGCTGATACTTTATTAGAAGAGAAGATTAATTCCCTAAAGAAAGAATCTAATGAAAAGGTAGATGAACTTAAAACAAAGGTAGAGGCTAATACGGTAGCAATCAATACTGAGAAAGACCGAGCAACCGCTAGAGAGAATGCTATACAGGCCAATTTGGATACTGCAATAGCAAATCATAAAGACGAAGTAAATGGTTTATCTAAGGATATCTCGGATGAAGCTAATGTTCGTTTAGCAGGTGATACTGCTCTTCAGGTAAATATCGATAAAGAAGTTACAGACCGTACCAATGCAGATACCTTATTAGATAATAAGATTGCCCAGGAAATCTCAGACCGTACAACTGCTATCCAGGGTCTTGAATCTAAGAAGGTAGACAAGGTAGATGGCAAAGTACTTTCTTCAAATGACTTTACTGATGTTCTTTTGAACAAATTGAACGGCATTGAAGAACATGCTAACTATATCACTAAAGTTTCTGAACTTCTGAATGATTCAGGATTCCAAACAGAAGCTGAGGTAGAAGCTGCAATTCAGAAAATCATTGGTTCTGCTCCAGGTGTACTGGATACACTTGAGGAAATTGCCAAAGCCCTTGGTGATGACCCCAACTTTGCAACAACTATGACTCAGAAGTTAAATGAGTTAACTACGAAGATTGAGACAGAAACTGAAAAACGAGTTGAAGGTGATGCTGCTTTAGATGCTAAGCTTACTACTCTGAGTACAACTCTGACTAAGACAGTAGAGGATTTAAGAACTTATGTTACTGAAACTCGTACTGAATTGTTGGCAAGAGCAAATAATCAAGATGCTCTTATTACTCAGAATGCTGCCAATATCCAAAGAAACTTGGAATTGATTCAAGGTATTCAGAATAACATTTCTGGTTCTTACTTGGAAGTTAAGGCTTTACTTGAAACCGAGATTGCTGCTCGTAAGGCAGAAGATATTCGGTTAGAAGGTAAAATCGACCAGAATACTGCAGACTTGGGAACAGAAAGAGAAGAAAGAAAGGCTGCTGATAAGGCTCTTCAAGATGCTCTAGATGCAGAAGAAGCTGCAAGAACTGCTGCTGATACTGCCCTGGGAGTTCGTATTGATACCGAAATTGCAGAACGTAAGTCTGCCGATAAAACATTGCAGGATAATATCACTGCAGAGGCAACTACCCGAGCAGAAGCTGATACTGCTTTAGGAGCTCGTATTGATAAAGAAGTTACAGACAGGGAATCTGCAGACACGGCTTTGGGTACTCGTATCGATAACGAAGAAGATGCAAGGGAAGCAGCTGATACTACTCTGCAAGAAAATATCACTGCTGAAGAGACTGCCCGTACTGAAGCTGATACTACTTTGCAAGAAAATATCGATGCCACCAATGCTCATACTATCAATACTCATCGTTTGGATTCTAATCCTATACTTAATGGTACTGATATCAAACTCGATGGCTATGTAAAGGCAACCGGTACTACTCCTGCAGATTTGGATGTAAAGGTAACAGATACTACTTCGGCAGCCTTTGGTAAAGTACAAAAACGTATCGAAGTAGATAAGGCAGATGCTGATTCTAAATTCAATAAGGTAAAAGCTGCAGTAGGTCTTACCAATGATTTGGGAATGCCAGCTCTTACTGATACGAATTATATGGGAGGTTCAGTTGATGTAGTTGATTCTTTGAAAAAACTTGATGCTCAATTAGAACCAATTATTATCCCGGCAGCAGCATTCAATATATCTGCTTCGGCAACCTCAGAAGAGATTGCAGCAGTATTTACTGATGAATTGCTTAATGAGATTGCAAATAACACTACACACCGTCCTTATATATTGGTAGATACCGGCAACAATTTCTATCAACAATTTAGATTGAGTTTACAACTTAGTGGTCCTACTACTGGTGCCATTACTTTGAGATTCATGTATGAATCGGCAGGTATGGAGTTTTACAGAGAGTTCAAGAGAACTGCTCAAGGTGCTTGGTCTATTTCTACAGTAAGAGCTGGTAAAATTCTTATCGAAGGAGATGTAGTAAATAACTTAACTGCAGGTGGAACTAAGGTACCATTAAGTGCAGAACAAGGTAAAGCTTTGAAGGCTTTGATTGATGGTCTTGGAACTGATACTTCAGAACTGGAAACAGAACTCAAAGAATTAATCCAAACTACAAAGACCACTTTAGAAGCTTCAATAGCTACCGAGGTTCAGAATCGAAAAGATGCCGATACTGCCTTAGACACCAAGTTAACTACGGCTATCAATAAAGAAGTTCAGGATAGAATTGCTGCTGATACTGCATTGGGTACTCGAATTGATAATGAGGTAACTGCAAGAACAGAAGCAGATGCTGCCTTGAAAACTGAATTAACCGAGGACATACAAGGAGTTCAGGATGCCCTAGATGCCTTCATTGCAACTAAGGCACAAGCTAGTGGATTAGCTTCTCTGGATGAAAATGGTAAAGTACCTTCTGAACAATTACCCTCATATGTAGGTGATGTAATCGATGTATATGCAACATACGATAAGTCTCCTACTGGAGATCTTTCTAATATCTCTCTCTTTGCAGATGCCGACCATAATACACCAATAACGGGAGAGGCAGGAAAGATTTATCAGAATGTAACTACGGGAGAACCCGGTTATCAATTCAGATGGACTGGTACTACTTGGTCTCTGATTGTTTCTGGTGGAGTAGTAATTGGAGAGATTACTGGTACTGCTTATGATGGAGCTAAGGGTAAGACTACTACAGACAATCTTAATGCTCTTATGGCTTTTAATCCTATACGATTAATCTCAATTGTTACAGATGCCTCTAAAGCTGCCATAAATTATGAAAGGGCAGATGGTACTGATATCCAAGGATTACAAATTCCTACTGCATCATCTGCTAAAGCTGGTGTTATGGCTGCTGCAGATAAGGTTAAGCTTGATACTACTTTACCAAAACAAATCTCAGATGAGGTTACAGCAAGAACTGAGGCTATTAATGCTTTGCAAGGAGAATTGGCTGATGATATTGCTCAAGAGGTAGTAGATAGAAATTCTGCAATAGCTGCTGCTAAAACAGAACTCACTACTGCTATCAATAAAGAGGTATCCGACAGAAAAGCTGCAGATACTCAAGTAAGAACTGACCTTGAAGCTGCAGTTGAATTAGTTGCTGAAGACTTAAGAGGTGCAGATACTACTCTCCAGAATAATATCACTAAAGAAGTCAATGACAGAAAAGGTGAGATTACAAGAGTAGAGAAGTTAATTTCAGATGAAGCTGCAACAAGAGCTCAAGCAGATACTACTGTGAATGCCAAAGTAGATTCCCATATTGGTAATAAATCTAATCCTCATGGAGTAACTAAAGCTCAAGTGGGATTGGGTAATGTTAACAATACATCAGATGCAGATAAACCAGTATCTACTGCTCAAGCTACGGCTATTGCAGATGCCAAGGCTGCAGGTACCAATGCTCAAACCAATCTTACTACTCACATGCAGAACATGAGTAATCCTCATGGAGTAACAAGAGACCAGTTGGGATTGGGTACTACTGCTGAGATTATCTTTAAGAAGGTATCTGCTCCTTCTGGTTTATGGAAAGAATCTGACGAAAGACTTAAGACTTTCATTAAACCATTGGAACATACTCTCGATGAAATCTGCTCTATACCTACGGATTCATTTATGATTCGTGGTAATCACGATATAGGTACAATTGCTCAGACAATCGAAAAATATTTCCCAGAATTAGTTTCTGAGAATACGGTTAAACCTGAAACAGTTCCTAATCCAGAAGCCTTCGAAAAGGTAGAAAAGGATGGAGAAACCTATATCCTGGTTAAAGAGGTAGATTATTCTAAGATGTCAGTATTGGCAATCGAAGGTATTAAACTTCTGAAAGCCGAGATTGATGAATTAAGAGAAAAACTTTTGTTCACAAACTTAGATTAATATGGGTGAGATAGCAACATGGAGTGCTGTCAAAACTAAAGTAGGCCTTGGTAAGGATTCAAACGAATGCCCTACCAAGGCTGAATTGTTGGCACTCTCTCCTACAGGAACGGGAGAAAATTACGTTGGCTTGGAAATATCCAATGCCAGTTCCTATGGAAACAATGAAACCGTACAACTTTCTGATATTCATAAGGTAACCTATAGATATGCTTTTACTGTAGTAGACACAGTTTTAAACTTCCCAGCTTTGGGAGGGTATCCTACTCCTCGGGGGTTTGGTTTAGGTACTACTAAACAAAAACAGATAGATGGAGTAGCTATCGGAGATACTATTTCTGTGGGTTATACCCAATCTGCTTATCCGGACTGGATTGTTTATGATGAAGGTTATAAAGCTTCAGAAAATACAACTCTAAATCAACGTTCTGCAAGTTTAACCTTTACTCAGAATGAGTCAGGTAAACAGATAACAGTTCAATTTACTCAGGATGCAGGAGTTGAAACTTGGGAGTATACCTTTTCAGTTCAGAATCCAAATCTAAATTATACAGCTTTAGGAGGTTCTGCAACTCCCGCAATAGCAGGGTATAATTCATTTAAGCAAAGGTATATAAATGGTAAACCTGTGGGTACTAGTGTAGATGTAGGTTTTTCATCTCCTGACTTACCCTCTTGGATATTTATGGATGACGAGAATCACTATACTGCTTTAGAGAATAAATCAGAAAACTCCCGTTCTCAAGTATTTACTAGTACTCAAAATGAATCTGGTAAAAAAGTTACAGTAACATTTGCTCAATTAGCAGGTGTAAAAACTTATGGTACACCTACTGTATATTTAGGAAGCATTGCAGATATCCCTGCATCAGGAGGGACTGCAGTTACACCTACTTATACTTATTCTCAACTTTGGGGATGGAATGGTAAAACCAATGATGGTGGTACTATAAGTTCTGGAGCTTCAGTAGTATGGTCCGAAAATATCTCAGGTTCTAATCTTGGTACAACTGCAAAGGCAAGAACTAAGTTGGGAAGCCGTACATTAACCGTTACTCTTAATGGTAAATCTGGTAGTGCCTCAATCGATATATATCAGGCAGAGAATAAGATTACCAATACAAGTCAAGGTACATGGGTAGTTTCCATTTCTGCAAACCCAAGTACCTTTACCGAACAAGGTGGTACATCACAAATCTCTGCAAGTGCAAGGGCAAGTAGAACTAACCATTGGTCTTCAGGTGCAACTAATGCAGCATCCGATGCTACTGGTACTCCAACGTTAAGTATACCTACTGCAGTAACCGGATTCAGTTTATCAGGTACTACTTTGACTGTTGCAGAAAACACAACTGCAAATCAAAGAAGCGTAGTAGTAAGGGCAACTATGGATACCGTTTATAAAGAAGTTACGGTAACTCAAAGTGCATATCTAGTAGAATGGAGATATACATTAACTACTTCTACTCCAACGTTAAACTTTGATGCCTTAGGTACAACCAAATCTGGGACAATTAGTAGTTATCGTGAAAAATATATTAATGGTTCTTTAGTAGAAGGTTCACATGAAGGTGTTAATATCCAAGTTAAATCTACTTCTGCTGAAATACAAAGTGCTACTGCTGCTGTGGCTATTACCCTGAAAGAGAATACTACAACTCAAGCAAGAACTGGTACTGTAGTATATGAGCAGGTGGGTTCAGGCAAAACCGTAACCATTACTTGTAGTCAGGCCGCAGGTACAGTAGCCATTAGAGAAGAGTTGGTTATTAAGGAGAGTTTCCCTACAGCTCCAAATATTGGAGGAACTGTTAAAGCTTTAGTAAGGTCTGGTTATTGGGACGTGGTAAATGGTAAAGATACAACTTGGCATGATGATACTCCTACTGTAAAAACTAAACCTAGTTTTGTAAGTAGTACTAGTGTAACTTATGAACTTGGTGTGGGATATCGTATAAGTGCTACTATGCCAGAGAATACTTCTGAATCTCAACTTAGTGGTAGTTTAAACTTAGAGTACGGTAGTAAAACTCTAAGTTTAGGTGTAAAACAAGCAGGTGCTAGTGTTGCTTGGTCTTATGAACTAAAGGTAAATAACGGTACTCAAGATTTAAATCAACAAGTGCCTGCTAAGCCTAGTGGTACTTACTCTTTTACCATAAGTAGTAAAAGGTATAAGATTGTTAACGGTTCTGTTACAAGTCAAAGTGAAGATACTACTTGGACTACGTCTATACCGGGTTCTCCAAGTTGGATTCATGTAGAAGAGCAATCTAATACACTCATAGTAACCGTAGATGAGAATACAACTACTAGTCAAAGAAGTGCAGATATCGTTATATTTCAAACTGGTAGTAGTGATACTTCGATAACTTTGACAGTTGAACAACAAGCTGCAAGTATTACTTGGAATTATACCTTTAATATATTTCAGCCTTCATCCAAGGTACTGAATGTACCAGCTAAGATGATAGACCCCGATACTATTGTAGTTAATTCTTACAGAACGAAGGTAATCAATGGTACACAAACTTCAACTAAAGAATTTGTAGAAGTAACCATTGACCCAATCGAAGAATCCTGGTTAGAAGTTACCAAAAACAGTAATGACCAGACTCAAGCTGAGTTATTCGTAACTTGCTTAGAGAATAAAGTATCTTCAATTAGAAGTGCTACTGTAACAATTAGACAAGTAGGTACAAGTAATCTTGACCAAGTAGATATCAACCAATCAGCTGCAACTGTATCCTATAATTATTATATTGGTTTTAATGGTAATCCCGATGTAGGGGGATATCCCATGAATTGGGGATATACTCAGTTTGGTTCTAGTAATGGTCAATCTATAGATTTAAAATGTTGGAGAAAACCAGTAATTAATGGTATAGAATCTGATACTGAGGAAGCTGCAGAATACGAAGCTATTTTTAGTGGAGTTGGTATAGATTCCTTTACAGTTACAAATACACCGTTATCATATGACCCAACTATAACTACCGTAAGGGCATATCCTAAGTCTATCAATGGTTCGGTATTCGATTTAAAGGGTACAGTACAATATAGGATAGCCGATTACCCAAGTAAATCTGCTTATCTGTACCTTACTCATAAACCAGTAGCAACTGTAAAGAGGTGGACCTTCCAATGGTATGACCAAGTTGAAAGTGTAACTATGAAGAATGTAAGTCATGATTCTAGTGCAGGTAGCATTTCTCCTATAACCATAATTTCTAAATGTGAGTACTTACTTGCTAGCAATCAATCCCAGGTTGCCTATACAGAGTATATAAAACCTAATGAAGACGAAGATACTGCAACTCCAGTAAGTTGGGGTAGGTTAGTAGAAAACGGTCAAACTGCCCAAAACGATTATGACTACGCTTATTTGGTAGATGAGAATAAGGAAGATTATGATAGGCAGGCTACCAGGACCTTTACTCAACCGGGTAATCCATCAAATAAAAGGTTATACCTATACGTAACTCAAGAATCCCCCCATACACCAGAAGTAGCATTTGATGTGTATAACAGTAGTCTATCTGCCTCCTTGTTAATGGGTATTGGTTGGAGATCTAATGAAGGTAGTGATTCTTTACCTAATCTGAGTAGAGGAGAAAATTTAGGAGCGCATGGTAGCAATAAAAGTAATATCCAAGTAGTTTACCATGCTCAACCCATTACTACTAGTCAGCAGGGGTTACCAGCAGCTCCTTCATTAAAGGAATTTAGTTATGATGGTTTGCCAATAGCCTTGAATGGAACTGACAGATATTATAATATATCAGAGTTTCAGTATGGTAGCTCATCGGCATCAGAACTCTTTAAAGTTACAGTAGATAATATAGATTATGACCCAACCTATGGTGGAAGTTTAACCTTACAATGGGAAGCCAGATTATCTAATAATAAACCTACTAATGGTATGTATGTAGGTATGATTGTACTTACTCCAGTAAGAGGTAATTTACCTGCTATTTATGTAAGGTTATATTATCAATCTCCTTCTGTAAAACCTTCAGTTTAATTAGAGTTAAAATCTTCCAACTCTAAATCTTAACATCGCATGGGAGAATCCATAGGAATCTACAGAAAAATTTAAAGTACGATACTACGGTATTTATTAATGTATAAGGCCTTATACAAAATACTAACTTTAAAAATTAACTTTATGTTTAACAACTTAAAACTCAAAAATTATGGGAGTAGAAGTTAAATCTGGTGGTGAGGGTGTAATCGTCGCTGACCGCGGTTGTAATGAGGGTTGCTGTTGTAATGGACGCAATTCAGGCTGAGGCTCCGGTTGGGGTGCAGTCGGTGGTGCATTGGTAGGTGGTGGCTTTGGTGCTGCTGCAGTTTCTGTATGGGACAAAATCAATGACACTAAAGCTGATATCCAGAAAGTAGAGTCTACTGTTCAGGAAGCAAAGGCAGGTATCTATAAAGATATCTCTGATGCAGCCAGAGGAGTAACTCAGGAAATCAGCGGAGTTGCAAAAGATGTTGCTGGTGTTGGTAGAGAAATCCTTAACAATCGTTTCACAACGGAAAGAGGACTTTGTGATTTGGGATACAAAACCAATTCCGATATCCGGGATTCTCGTGACCAAATGGGAGCAGGCTTCAATCGTGTTATGGACCGTCTTTGCCAGATGGAACATGAACAACAGAATTGCTGCTGCGAAACTAAAGGTTTGATTAAAGAAGTGAAGTCCGAATTGGCTCTTCAACTTGAACGTTGCTGCTGTGACCTCAAGAATGGCCAACAGGAAATCAAGTGTCTTATCGAGAACACTGCTAAAGACCAGGAAATTGCCCGTCTCAACCGAGTAGTAGATGCTCAGAGAGACCAGAACATTATCCAGTCAGTAGTTGCAGCTCTTAAGACTACATCCACAACCCCGGCTTAATAATTACCGTCGTCATTACGTAAGCCAGATTAGGAAGGAGTGCATCTTACATAGGTGTACTCCTTTTTTCGTTTATACCCACCTAAAGATAAAACGATATGGAAAGTGAAGAGATTAAGAAAGAACCAACCAATGGAAATCAACTAAAAGATTTTACTATTCAACTTACATTGCCTGCTCCCAATGCAGAGATAGCAAAGGAAGTAGCAAACAAAGCACAGTCACTCATTGACCAATTTGGATACTATCAATTCTTAAACCTGGTAGACTTTATGCAAAGGAATCCAGGTGCAGTATCATTTGGTTTAAACTTAATTAATAAAAGATGAACATGGAAGATTTGATTTTTTCTAAATTGCAGAAAGGTGATACTATATACACCTTAGAGAGAGACAGACGTTCTGGGTATCCAATCTTTGATAAGGCCCAAGTATTAAAAGTAGGTGAAAGCAAACCTAGAGCCACTGGCCCAGATGGAAGCTTTGCCGCAAATACAGAAATCGTTATTCAAGATTCTGTATCCTCTTTGACAATATACCTTCCTACAGATGCTGCAGAAGGTATTCATAATAATATTTATTACACTACCGACTTACGCAATATCGTAAACGAAGTAAATATCCAAAGGACTACTGCTGTAAATATTCTCAATAACCGAGAGAAATATGAGGCAGTAGTTACTGAATGTGATAATATCTTTCATACAATCGAGGGTATGCTAACTCCTCAACAACAACCAGCTCCGGCTTATAAGCAAGAAGAGTTCGAGGCTTTTAAAACCGAAGTAGCAGAGAAGTTATCCATGCAACAAGATATTCTTATGAAGATTGCCAGTGAGTTGGGATTAAATAAGAATAAAGATGGCAAGCAGAAAGGTTAACATAAACCTCTCGAATAATCTATGTGATATTCAGATTTATGTAGACCCTGTTAAACAACGTCAGGCTGAGAGGTTGATTGCCAAGACTCCAAGTATCATGAAGCTCGGATACGAGTTAGGTACTAGAAAGTTTGGCAATCAACTTCTTCGTATAGTAAGGCGTAGTTTAAATAAGGGTCTACCTCCACCTGGTTCCAAAGTTTCTTGGCCTCCTCATGCTACTGCTACACTTAAGAAGTATGGAGCACATACTTTATTAAACCTTACTGGTCAATATGCAAGGTCAGTTACAATGGTAACTCAGAAAGATAGAACCTTTGTTGGTCTTCCTCCAGGATTAAGGAAGATAACATACTCTGGTAGAACTTCTCGAAAAACACTTAACCAAATTGCTATCATGTTGGAGTATGGTAGTAGAGATGGTAATCTTCCACCTCGTCCTTTATGGCAACCAGCTTTCGAAGCTGCAGGTGGAAACAAGGTTTTAGAGAAAGAGATACGAAATCAATTAAGAAAAGAACTCAGAAAATATACAAAGTAATGGCAGATTTTGAAGCAGATAAAACATCTGGTACTGGTCCTGCACTTGTAATGGTACATCCGTTAAAAGTGAATGATACAGAAGCAGATAAGAAAGCCATCCTTACCATTACAGTTAATGGAGTACCTAAGACTGTAAATCTTATTCAAAAGAAAGGCAGCCTTAACTACGAATACAAGTTAGAAGTAGATAAGGAAGCCATAAACATATTGGGTAAGGGTGGCTCTGATACTTTGGCAATCACTTCTCAACGTAGAGAAATGATTAATGGTACACCCCAAGGAGATTGGGAAAATGTAGAAGTTACGGCAGAATTCCTAGAGGAACCTCCATTTACTGCCGGAGTAAGATTTACTGGTGAAGACGAAAAGACTCTAGAAGTATCCATTACTTCTAAGAACCATACTGAACAAGCTATCAGTGGAACTCTAACTATCAAACAAGTTGGTGGTCTAACTAAGACAGTAACTGTAACTCAGGCTGCAGGAGAAGTAACTTATAGGTATTGGGTAGACCCACCAAGTGTTGATATTCGTGTACCGAAAGACCAGGTTTTAAATGCCTATGAAGGCTCAGTTGGTTTTAGTATTACAGGGTACAGAGGTAAATTGATAGAGGGTGAACAGGTATCCCAGGAAGTTATGCCCTTTAAGATACCAACCGTAGCAGAGACTAAAGAAGTTACCTTACTTCAAGGTGGTCTTAAATTATACTATCGAATTACTAACTATGGTAACATAGCTAATACTGCCCAGGCTACTCTTTCCGCAACTGGATTTGGTAGGAAAGAAGCAGGAGCTATGTTTGGTAGTGTTTCTGGAGGTTGGGACTGCGTTTTTACTGATGGAGGTACCCATCAGTTTAATATAATGTTAATACCTCAACTTGTGTAACTATGGTAAATACAGAAGAAATCGTAGAAAGAACCTTTTATATTTGCCTATTACAAACGGCATTGAAAAAAGGTTTAACACTTAACCCAGAAGATTACTTACCTTTATCACAAGAGAATGAAAGAAGATTCCAGGCAGATAAGGATGCTATGCCTAAGTTCATTCCCATCTATGGTATAGGTAATAATCAGGTTAAGGGTGCAAAGACATGCCCTAGAATCACCATTGAATTGCAAGGATTCTATAATGGTGATATAGGTATAAATAAATATATCATTGGTGATAAGCTAGAGAGTGGGAACTACCAAGCATCTGAATTTCCTTATGAAACAAAAGATATAACTCTAGATATTCATCTGGTATCTAATACTCAAGCCGATATGAGGTTACTTCATAGTATCATGTATGGAGCATTACCTTCTCGTGGATATGTAAGACCTTATTATAATAACTTAGAAGAATGGGAAGATGGTAGGGTAGCACCTACAGGAAACCTATTTATAGAGATAGGTAATTATTATGACCATCCCGATGAGAGTCACGGTTTACTTGAAAAGGTATATCAGTACACTTGCAAGGATGGTATATTACCAGAGAAACTTGCCGAAGATGGAGAACTCGTACCAATTCAAGACATCTCAGTATTGATTGGACTAACCGAAAAGCCAGAATCCGATTTACTTAACCTTAACGTAAAATAGCTCAATACTAGAGGGTATTAAATAAATGAGTAATTAACTTAATTAGTATAAATATGCCTAATTCACCATCTGTAAATTTCGAGTTTAAGAACGAGAACGTTCTTCAAACTACTCCTATGTTAGGAGTTTCATGTGTATTGGCTAGAACTACTAAAGGTCCATATGATGACCCATCAGAACTTATCCAATCTTTCTCTCAATTCCAAAGAGTCTTTGGTTTTGAGATAGTACCAGATGGTTCTGTATCAAACATCGAAAAGGCTTTCAATGGTGGTTCTAAGCTTCGTATTATTCGTGTACTTGGTAAGGGTGCAACCAAAGGTGTAGTATCTGCTGCAACAAGAGCTAAAGCTGCATCTGCTCCTAAGGCTGCTGAAGACGGTTCTCCGGTAGTAGCTTCTGCAACTCCAGAGGAACCCACGGCTTCTACTCTTTTCAAGTTTACTTCTGGTTCAGTTGCTGTTGGCTTTGGTTTGGTAACTAAAGGATATGGAGACCCAGTTGGTAGTGCTGAAACTTTCTCTGTGAATATTTACAAACAGGCTAACACGGTTTACTATCAAGTAATTAGTGCTAATGGCCAGGTACTTGAACAAGGTCCAGTAGTAACCTACAAAACTGCAGATGATAACAATGATACTTCTGTAGATTACCTTGCTCTGAGTGCATTTGCAAAGAACTCAGAATATATCGTTCCGGTATTAACTGAAAAGACAGAGAACATCAAATCTTGGAACAACTTCATCAAATGGTTAACTGATGATGTAGATGGGACAAGAAACCCAATTGATATTAAACTCAATGGTGCTGCTATCACTGCCGATGGAGTAAAATTGAATGGTACAATTGGTAGTGCCGGTAGTACTCCTACGGCAGACGAATGGATTGCTTCTCTGGAATTCGTTAAGGATTATGTAGATGTATATCAAATCTTCTGTTCACACATTGACCAACATCTTGAAGCATCCGCTGATGTACTTAAAGTACACAAGGCTGCAGTAGATATGGTTAAAGAACTGCAAGAATATACCTACTACATTGAAGTACCAAAATATACTACTCACTATACTCAGGGTGACCAACCAAGAGACTTGAAATCAATCATCACTTGGATTCAGACTTGCCTTGGTACTGTAGGTAACAGTAAGTATGTTGCTTACTTTGGTGGTGGTATTAAATACTATAATGCCGACGGTAACTTGGTAGATTCAGATGTTCTTGGTACCATTGCAGGATTAGGAGATGCTTCTGCTTCTCAGTTTGGACCTTGGAAATCATTTGCTGGTATGAATCGGGGCATTATCTATGATGGTAATGGTCCAGTATGCCCAAATTATGGTTCTCCTTCAAGAACTAAGGAACTCAATGAGTTAGCACAGAATTATGCAAATATAATCTGTATCAAAGATGTTCCTAACCAAGGTAAACAAACTTTGCTGTGGCATTGCTTCTCTTCTCAGGTAAAACAGGATTCAGAAAGATTCCTTGCAATTGTAAGATTGAATCTGTATCTCAAAAAGAATCTTAGACCTATTCTAGAAAAGTATTTGGAAGAACCAAATATCTGGAACACTTGGAATAAGATTTATCTAGAAGTTAAACCAATGCTGGATAACTTGGTAGATGAAGATGCCATGTCTGAATACACCTGGATGGGTGACCAAGACGCTAACTCGTACAATGACTTATCGGTTAACAATGAAGCCGATGTTCGTCAAGGTAAATACAAAGCAATCCTGAAATTCAAGGATATCGTTCCGATGCAAGAAATCACTATGGGCATCTATATTGACCAGGCATCCAAGTCCGTATCTGTTCAGGACGTTAACGAATAAAATTAAGAAAACATGGGAGCAAAAGTAAAGAATCCAAGAAAGAAATTCCTTTGGAGTATCACATTCCCTAAGCACCCAATCAATACTTATCTGTTCCAAACTTGTACTTTGCCAGATGTAGAGATTGACCAGGTTGCTCATGGAGACGTTAACCGGGACGTTAAAACTGCCGGTAGAGTTACTGTAGGTAACTTAGTAGTAGGTAAACTTTTAACTACTGCAGGTTCAGATACATGGCTTCATGATTGGCTATATTCTTGCCAAGATATGATTGCTGGTGGAGGTTTGGTACCAAGCCAATACTGGGAAAATGTAATCGTAAATGAACTTGCTGAAGATGGAGTTTCCGTACTTAACACCCACCTCTTCGAAGAGGTATGGCCATGTAAGATTACAGGATTAGACCTGGACAGAATGGCTTCAGAAAACACTATCGAAAGTATCGAATTCTCAGTAGGTACTGTAGATAAGTATTAAAAACGCTTAGTCTATTTTCACTAAGATTTTTAGGTGGGAGGGGTGGGATTCCTAGAAAGGGCTCACCCCTTTCTTGTTGTTACAGCGAACACTATGAACTAAAGTATAACCAAATAACTTATTTAAACATGGAATTAAATTGTAGAACACATGAGTTCATAACCCCATCAGGTTATAGATACTCAATCAGGGAACAGAATGGTGCAGATGAGGATATCTTATCTAATCCTATGGATGTAAGAAACCTTATGAACCTTACTAAGTTCATTCAGGCAATTGTAGTTGATACCGACTTTACTCCTAATCGTAGATTAACGGTAGAGGATGCAGACCGTATCCCTTTGAATGACAGATACTGTATCTTATTCCAATCAAGAATCTTCTCACTTGGTGATGAAGTAGAATTTGAATATGATTGGGGCCAAGAAGGCGGAGTACAAACTTACGGTCAATCCTTAAGCGAGATGTTATTCGATAACTATGGAGAATTTCCTACAGAAAAGGAATTGGCCGAAAAACCAAACGCTATCCCTTATTATCCAGAACAAGGTAAGCTTACCGATTACGAAGTAACTCTATCTTCAGGTAAGGTAGTTAAATTTGATTTGCTTACTGGTGCAGGAGAAAGAATGTTGGTTACTTTACCAATAGAAAAACAAACTCGTAATGCAGCATTGATTGCAAGGAACTTACATCTTCAGATTGATGGTAAATGGGAAAAGGTAGAAAGCTTCCATTTATTCTCAGTAAGAGACATTGCAGAGATTCGTAAAACAATATTTGAATATGACCCAGTCTTCGATGGTAACACCGATGTAGAACATCCAAGTATACCTGGAAGAATTGATAAATATCCTATAATGCTTTCACCGACTTTTTTCTACCTGACGGAAGCGTAGACCACCCAGGTACATTCACTTATATATGTAGAGCTGAGGTAGCCATTGACTATCTCAGCTTTTTGCGTCTTCCGTATCGAGAAAGGAAAAGATTTAAGGATATAGCCGATGAGTATTATGAAAACTTAAAAAAGAAAACTAGAAAATGATAGACAGAAGAAGCTTAGTCGAGGTCGGTGTTGCAATGGTATTAAGAGACCGATTCTCTAATGAGGCTGGCAGAATATCGAACTCATTTAGAACAATGATGAACGATATGAATACCTGGAATCGGGGTATTCAAATGTCAACTTCTAATGCTTTTGAGTTTGGAAAAGAATTGGTTGGAGGTATGGCAAGGGCCTACCAATATTCTGCAGGAGTATACGACCAAGTATTCTTAGCTTCTAAAATGTCTGGAGCTAATGCTGCTCAACAGGCAAGGCTAATGCAAGTAGCCAAAGAAGTCAATGAGGTAACTCCTCTTACTGCTGCAGATATTGCATCAGGCGAAAGGTACTTGGCAATGGCTGGTAACAATGTAGAGCAAATCGAAAGAATGATTGGCCCTGCAGCTAAGCTAGCTTCTATCTTCAGTATGCCTCTTGGTCAGAAAGGTGGAGTTGCTGACTTGGTGACTAACATCATGCAGACCTTTAATATACCTTCACAGAATGCTACTCAGGTAGTAGACCAATTGGCAACTGCAGTAACTTCTGCAAATATTTCTCTAACAGACCTTGCCCAATCTTTCCAATATTCAGGAGCAGAATTTAGAAATGCCAAAATCAGTATGGGTGATGCAGCTGCAGCCATTGGAGTACTTGGTAATCAAGGTATCCAAGCTTCATCAGCTGGTACTGCATTAGCAAACATGATGCGCTATTTAACACTTTCCGTAACCGGGCAGAAAAAGGGAGGTGGTGAGATGCTAAAATCTTTAGGCATTGACCCAAAAACTCTAGTAGATGCCTCGGGTAATCTTTTGAGATTAGATAAGATTATATCTATATTGGGAGATAAACTTAGAGGTAAACGAGGAATAGATATCTCCTCTGCTCTGTTTAATATCTTTGGAGTTCGTGGTACAAGAGCTGCCTCAGCTTTACTTCAGGATTACTGGACTGGAGCTAATAAGCTTACAGAATTTATGGATAAGGTTGCAGGTGCAAACGGTACAGTAGAAAACTTAACTCAAGAAAGATTACAAACTCCTGCTGGTATTATCGAACAGTTTAAATCAAACTGGGAGAACTTTATTGTAACTGCAGGTTCTACACTTGCTGAAGTCTTTAGCCCAGTACTTAAATTAGGTTCTGGTATCCTAAAGATTATTAACAGTATGCAAGAAACTTGGGCAGGTAAATTCTTGGTAAAGGTAGTTGCAACTGGTGCAGTAGTAGGTACTCTATATCAGGGATTCAAGTTTATTCAGGGTACTATCAAGAT
>ULOQ01000901.1_pt1 | contig 21851 bp, 26 predicted proteins | sample 1952741 | NCBI WGS metagenome assembly ULOQ01 (sample SAMEA4835608, study PRJEB28245) | human gut metagenome | biome: gut microbiome; material: fecal sample | place: Denmark | collected 2008
CCCCTGCGGCCGCCGCATTGAGTGGCGGCAGTTTATTGATGAATTTCTGTATCTCCCGCTCCTTTCGAAGCGCATAGTGGTTGATATTCACGAGTTATTCCTCCTCGTCTTCGTTTGGATAATCGTCCACCTCACTGTCGACAAGGTATTCTTCCCAGTCATTCTCGATGGTGGAGTCATAGGCTTTCTCATACTGTTCTGTGAGTCGCTGCAGAATCGCATTGTGCTGGTCCCATGTCAAAGCAACTTCCAACTCGAAATCATCGTCATCGGTGGAGTTGTTGCAGTAGTATAGGTACATTTTGACTTTGGTATCGTAGGCATCCTTGTTCGGATACCAGCAAAGGTACAGGTTGACCCAATCCCCATTGTCGGTTTTGCAGACATCAAAGCCAAAAACCTTGTCGACATCGAAGTTGATGGGGATGTAAACTTCAACATGGTCATCCTCAAACATCAGCTCGTTGCCTTTATCGAGCGTGAATGTAAGAAGCTCAGCAAGGTCTTTGACAGTGACTTTGCCTTGATTCTTCAGATTTTTGATATACTCTTCGCGTGTCATAGAGTTTCCCCCTCTCAACGTTTGCAGCGGTAAAAGAAGACCAACATTTCGGTGTTTGCCATTTCGCCCCATGCCGTTTCCGGATGGAGTGCAGCATAAGCGTGGTCGGCTCCCTTGTCGTTGCTAAACACATACCTGTGAGTACGGTTGTCGTTTTCGAGCAGCTCGTTAAACTGCATTGTCTGCTTCTTTAAGAAGTCATCCTTGCCAGAGCAGAGGAAGCACTGGGGCAGCAGCTTGGAGTAGAATTCCGGCTGGATAACGGCGGCGTAGCCTTTTTTGCGCCAGTCTTTCTCCATGTAGCTGTCAGCCAACAGACCAACCTTTCCTTTGTAGATATAGAACATCCCGCTCTGGAACGCCATAGCACCCACGCGGAGCGTCTGTACTTTATGAGGAATATGTCTGTCAAGGCGGCTGATGACTGGCTGCATCTCTGCAGGATTGTGCATCGCAGTGACTGCCATAGATGCCAAGAAAGCACCGGCACTGTCAGCCACGATGAACAGGTTCCGCACATCGCCACCGAATTCCGAGGCACGGTCTTCGATGACAGTGAGAGCTTCCAGAACATCCGAAATCTGTCCAAAAATGTTCGTTTCGGGAACGAGACGATAGTCGGGAGCAAACACCAGATAGCCGTTCTGCGCCATTCGGATGCAAAAGTTGCGGTTCTGCTCTTTTCGCCCAGCAATCAGCCCGCCGCCATGAATGTCGACGAGAACCGGCAGCGGCTCATCAGAAGCTGCGGCAGGTGCAAAGACATCCATCGTCAGGCCGAGGCTCTTGCGTACGGAGATTGTTTTGATTGCCACATTGTCAGCGTCTTTCAGAACAGGCTGCTCACGGATAATTTGCTCAACGTGAACGCGCTCTTTTTTAGACGCATACTGAATAAGATTCATGAGTTTACCCTCCTTCGGTAATGAAACAAAAATGCAGTTGAAGTTCTTTTTACAGAAACAACAACTGCGGTGGATAGATGTGCGTGTCAGTGCATATCGAAGACGTACTCTGTACCGATGACGGTTTTTACAAGAATGTTGCCCCCGACGATGCCGATACGCTGAATCGGTGCGGTTGTTAACTTACATTGAGCTTCGGCATCACCAACAACAAACACCATTGGCTGTCCGTTGTTAATGTGAAGCTTTCCTTTGTGCCCCAGTACATACTGAAGTCGTTTGTCGTTGTTGCTGGTACTTTTTAATGTGCAGTCTCTTTGGATACGCATAATGCGACTCCTTTTCGCGGCTTACATTGCAGCATCCGGTGAGCGGTCAAGAACATCATTGAAGCGATTATCGAGGCAGCGGTCATTTTCGTCACGCTCCGGGTACACGAAATCACCTTCGTCTTCTGCCGCGTCGCCGAGATTGTCCATCATAGTGAGGATACCTTCCATCCAGTTGGCAGCGCGACCAAACATGCCGTTTTCCTGCTCTTTGTTTCGATGCAGGTAATCGGTGATGTTCTGAAGTGCCATCTTTTCCTGATAGAAAGTATCCCAGTCTACAGCGCCGAGAGTTTCGAGGTATGCGTTGTCAGTTGTTTTGTCCATGCTATTACACTCCTAAAAACATAAAATTTGTACTTTTCAGATGCAACAAAGTGCGTTTTAGAGTTCAATTTCAAACAAAAAGCAGACTTGCCTATTACTAGGGAAGTCTGCCAAAAGTTCAGAACTGTGAAAACTAAATAGTGTTTTGCTTGGTATCTGTAGTACACTTACCATAATATGCAGTTCGCACAGATACGCAAGGATTTATTTTAGGTTGTGCTGGATGTTGTTTCTGATTTGGAAGAAGCCGCATTGCCCTCCGTAACCTCAGAAGAGGAATCAGCTGCGGAATCCGCATTTTCACTGTCAGGTGTGGCTTCAGCTACCGAATCGTCATTATTGGATTGTGTTTCTGCATTCGCTGCTGATTCTGATGCAGGTTCCGTTTCAATTACAGGAACTTTTGAAGCAGGAACTTCTGCGTATAGACCAATTAAGCGGATAGGAGCATCGCCATAGCCAAGATAGCCCCAGAAGAAGTTATTGGTGCTTTCTTTGACATAGTCAGTGCCGGTAAGAATCGGGAATTCATAGATTTCATTGATGGTGGTGCCGAGAACATCCGGATTACTAAAATCGTCAGAGCAGGCAGCAGCAATTGTACATTTTTCGAAATTCCAGATAAGATAGAAGTGTTTGGCTCCGTTGTCTTTGTCATATTCTGCATCGCGGAATTCTTCAAATGACCCATACTGTACTCCATTTACATTGTCGGCCCAGTACAAACCAGATGGTGTGCCAAATGTAGAGTATAGGAAATTGATTTGGTCTTTTGGTGTTCCCTCTTCCGGATATCCCGCAAATTCGTCCGGCGTTGCGGAGGAGTAATACAAACCATTGTCAAAGGCTTCCCCAAATGTCAGATTATTTTCAATCGCTAAAGCACCATTGAGAATATCCATCGGGTAGTCGCCGTTATATCCAATCTGGTAGTAGAACGCCTGTCCTCCGCCTGAGCCTTTTGTATGCAGGCAGAAATCTGTAACGCTCGTATCAGAAGAAGCATCCGAAGAATTACTTGTAGGAGTAGCAGTATCGTCCAGAACAGATAGTGTCATGTTCATGCGAACATTGACAGGAGTGTCTTTGAGGTCTTCTACAGAAACATCGGAAAGTTGGATGCTTCCCCCACTTGCATTAGAGAACAAGCCGTCAATGTGCTGACCGTCCTCATATGTCAGCGGGTTTTCGCCAAGCGGTAAGCCATCCACCCATGTAATAATAGGTGCAGGAAGTGTTCCAACAGCAAAATCCGGAAGATTATCAAGCAACGACCAACGGTCAATAGGTACAGCAGTCGGTTTCGGCGTAGGAGCGGGTGTTTCTTTCGGCTGTGTCGCAGATGCTGCGGCAATGGCTGCTTTGCGAGCTTGAATTTCTTGAGATGCACAGCCTGTGAGAAGCACAGAGGTTGCCATCAATAAAGCTGCAAATGAAACAGCTTTTCTATGTGTTTGCACTTTTGCGCTCTCCTCTCAGTTTTTCTTTGCTAAGCGTTTACGTTCTGCCTTGCCAATAAGAGCAAGCCCAATAGCGCCAACTGCCATCAATGCGAAGCCACATCCAAAGATGCACCCTGCATAATGGAGCATATCTATCCATGTCATAGCTTTCACAACAGTAGCAATAGCGCAAGCAATAAGGCTGATGATACCGGCTATATAAAGAATAAGTCCTGTGCTGGAAATTTTTTCGAGTAATGTTTCGATGCGCTTCAAGGTGGCTCACATCCTTTCGATAAATTTAATTTTACTCAATTCGCAAGTTTCTGCAACAAAATATTTTGAGGCAAAAAGAAAAAGCCGTCTACCAAATGGCAGACGGCGTGAATGGGTTTATTGCGGTGTGTCGGGAGAGTCTTTTTTGCTTCGCTGTTCGATTTCATACCATTCGATGATGGAAGCAGGACCAAATGCCCAAAGAGTATCATCTGGTTCGGATAGCTTTTGCGCCACATCACTTTCAAGAAATTGTGCGCACATATCGGAATATTCGATGTTATACTTTTTAGACAAGTCTTCAATGGTCATGGCAAGAACATTGTCTACGCTAAGGCTCTGTTGATATTGTTTTAAAGTAGACATACTTCGTCACTCCCCAAAAACTTCAGATGAGATATGGCGCTTTCGCTGCGAAATACCCACTGGTCTTCAAACTTGTTTGGAATTAAAAAGTGCAAGCACAGACTGTCTGCTTCTTCAGAACCAATTTCGCCATATTGCCCATTGATATAGGTGAAAATTGTTGGACCTGTACGGTCATCAGCAATTTTGCCAATCATTATATCATATGGCATATACATGGGAATTAGTTCTTGAAATACATCGCGACGTCTATGTGCGACGACACAATGTAGCCATTCTCGATTTGCTTCTGCGAATTCATGTGTTTTTAGCTGTTTCAACAGTGTGACATCAAACTCAAATTTGTTGATATATCCGGTGGTTTTCTTCTCGTCAATGAATTTCTCCATCTTTGCTTTTCTTAAAGATGTTTTAACAAATCGTCGTGCTTGAATGTAAGAAGATGTGAGGTAAAAGCCTTTACCGAAATCTCGATTGTCACTGCACAATTCAAGATTCGGTTCATTTACTACACAATAACTCGTATGATAGAGAATTACTTTGTTTTCCATTTTGGCTTTTCCCCTTCTATCATTTGGAAGAGGTCCTCAAGGACACCCTCGTCGCCGTAGAGATGAAACGAATCATAGCATTCTTTAATTTTCAAGAACAAATTGTTTTTCTTAAAAATTGCAAGAATTTCTTTTGGTGTTGCATCCCACTTTTCACAGGCGAGGTGGTACAGGCGGACCTGCATATAGATAATTTCGTGGTCGGAATATCTTTGCTCTTTCATTGCACAAGCCCTCCTCTCGGCGCTTGTATTATACCACATTTCGTAAAAATAATCAATTACACAAAAAGCCGCTTGCTCCGAAAAGCAGGCGGCTAGTGTCATTATTGGTTAGGCTTTCTTGTCAGGGATGTTCTTGTCAACCTCAACAGCAAAGCTGTAATGAGGCATCTTTGCCACATCTCCCTTCGCGGTAACCCAGGCGTCCTTGAAATCCTTGTTGTTCATGGACTGGATAAGGGTATTCAGCTCATCGCAGGTGTGCTTGAGCATCGGACCGATTTTGGGGCAGTACATGGTTGCAGAAACAGGCTGGCAGCCCTGAGCAACCATGCCATCCCAGTGCGTGCGAAGCTCTGCGACAGCCTTCAGGTTTGCGGTAGTCGACATGAAGTCGTGGATGACACAATGGTCATTGTCCAGATACTCCAGAACATCGATACGCGTACGATTGGCATATACGGGGAACTGCAGCTCAACCTTGTTGCCGGTGCTGTTCTCAAGGTTTTCCGCAAACTTCTTTGCATAGACCTCAAGAGGGCAAGAAGAGTCTTCAACCAGAGATACCTCAGACTTAATAGCGTCGAAGATAGCACGCCACCCATTATCGCTCAAGTCGATGTTGGACTTGTTGGGCAACGTGTTCAAGAATCCGCGCGGCAGGTCAGAGATATCGATGGCAACAGTGCCAACAAAATGGTTGAAGGACGGATGACGGGCACGGTCCCAGATGGTATCCAGCTGAGCAGTTGCAATGACGCGGTCGCCGAGCTGGATATCAACGCCCTGCGTTGCCATGTTGCCCTGATAGTAGTGCTTCAGGCTGTAACCGCCTGTGACAGCGCTCTTCTGGGTGGCAACGATGTCCATCAAACCGACATCAACGGTCAACGGGATAGTGTGACCATCGTAATCGACATTGATGTAGCGGGTATCCTCCTTCGTCTTGTAACGCGGGAAGATTGGCTTCACAAAGACATCGCAAACCTTGCCGTTCGCCATCTGATAATCGGGAATCAGAATGCGGGCAGGCGCAACGCCGGAATCATCGGGTGCCAAGTAATTACGATACTTGACGCCGAAGTGCTCTGCAAGAGAGCGACGAATGACATTTGTGTTGCGAACCAAGCTGGGAGCACAAGTGCCGGAAGTGGTGAGCATAGTGCTCGCCGTGCTCTTGTCCATCTCAACATAGATGATGGTGGACGGGGCACCGAGGCTCTTGTAGGCATCACGCATCACGATGTTCTCCAGAGGAATTTCTTTCTGCTCGGTAATCTCCATCGTGGTGGAGAAAGGACCGTCGATGCGATGGTAGGTCTTCTCGCCCGGTTTGCGCGTGGCGATAAACCACGGGTACTTGTTGCGAGTGGCGACCAGCAGGAAGTTGTTCAAACCAACGCCGTGAATGCACAGAAGACCCTCGTCAGTGTGGCGAGAACCAAGCTGAACGCTTTCTTCGAGACGCTCGATGGTCATGCCTTTGCCCCAATCGGCAAAAATCAGGGCAAGCATACCCTTTGCAGAACCCTCTTCAACAGCAACCAGCGAATTGATGGGACCTTTGCTGTTGGAGATTGTGTTGTCCTCAACCTCGCAGGCAGCACTGCTCATCGGTAGGTTCTGCTTGGAGAGGGCATTGAAATAGTTGTCGGTAATGCCAACATGCATTTTTGTGGTGGTATTTTTCTTCATAATAAAGCCCCGTTTCGTGGGGCAGACGCGCTACTCTTGAAATTATCTCCATAGCGTGCCCCATAAAACGGAGCGTAATTTTACTTCTATGAATCTTCGGATTCTACCGATTCTTCATCTTTTGTGCTTTCGATTTTTTCTTTTACTTTATCTTCAAAAGCACTTTTCAACTTCTTTGTGATGGCTACGCCATCCAAGAAGCACTCAATGGCTTTTTGTGCGTCACCAAATTCGTGCTTCTTGTAATATTTTTTCAACTTGTATGCTATTACAAGCAAAAGACCGATAGCGCTGTAACCAAGGATTTCTTTCCACTACAGCGCTGATATGCCCTTGTTAAAGGCTGTTGTAATAGCAAAGCTGGCAGCCATTCCAACGAGCTATCCTATTTCTTTTGCTTTTTTATTTAGCTCGTCTTTTTCTGGATAGTTTTTGACGTAGTTGCCGAATTTTTCGACCATCTTTGTGCGGATAAAGTTTTTTAATCTCTAAAATATGTTGCTCATAACCTTTTTCTCCTTTTAATTAAATGTTTTGATTTATATGTTCTAATGCACTATCGCGGCGGTACGCGGCTGAGATGTATATTTAATAAGTACCTTGTTGGTACTAAGTTTCGCATTAACGCAGCGTGTACGTGCTGATTACAGCAGTTGGTATCTATTCAAATCACCGTATCGTGGTGTTTAACGTGCGAACCTTATGTCGCAATTTTACCTTTGTCCAAAAAGAAAAAGGACAGGCACTCTGAGAGTGTCCGCCCTTTTGGATGGAATGTGAATGGCAAGGATAAGTGGTATCTATTGTTCGTTCTCTATTGTATGCAGTTCGCAAGCGTCGTCAACAACTTTTTTGTAAAAAAGAAAGCCACCCGCCAAAAGGCGAGCGGCTTAACAAACCCAACAGTCTATTCAAAGCTGCTTCATACTGCAGCTAGAAGCAACCTTGGATAAGACCATCGAGCTTGGGTGCTTAAAGGGCAATCAAGCCCTAAAATATGTAATGGATACGCACAAAGCGCACCTCCCTCTTGAAGTAGTATCTATATATAAATTGCTCTTACGTGGCGGAACGCGGCGGGAACATCTATGTTTAATGCACTATCGTGGCGACACACGGCTGAGACATGTATTTAATAAGCACCTTATTGTGGGTACTAAGTTTCGCATTAACGCAGCGTGTACGTTCTGATTCACAGAAAAGATTATTCGGGCCTTTTGGATTGGGGCAGAGAATCTTCAAAGAGATGGTAATACATACCAAACTCTTTGTCCGACATCTTTTTAAGACCATCCAAAATGTAACTGCTTCTGTCGAACGGGTTTTCTGGAATGCCAAAGATTTTCGAGACATTGACTTCGCTGTCGTCCAGAGTAGAAAGATACTTGGCAACAACATGGTTTTTCACCTTGCGAAGAGCAGCGCTCGAACTGTTGATGTCGCTATAGCTGGAAATCCAGTAAAGCTGGTCGAAGAAGTCAATGTCAGTGTAATCGGCATCTTCTTTGCTGTCGATATCAATGACAGGCAGTTCTTCACCCGCAGGGTCTGTACCAAGGACAACAGAAAGCCGTTCGCTCTCATCAGTCCAATTGTGCGCGTAAGAGTATTTGAGGTTAAAGACGTGCATTTCGTACAAGTCAACGAAGCAAGGAGAAAGCCCGATATTACCACTGCTATTCCCATAACATTTGATAATGCCGTGGACAATGTGAGGAGGCATTTCTTCAGCAACCTCATCATCAATATGCTCATCGTAAGACGGAGTAGCCTCAGTCTCTTCCTCTTCTTCATCCTCATAGTCACGGCAATAGTAATCTTCCAAGTCTTTGCCGATATGTGGGTCTTCGTCGATATTGACGCTGTCCAAGGTCAGCTCTTTGATGTAGAGCTCACCAAGGTAAATCCCGTCATAAGGCTTTGGGAGGCTGTGAGGGTTGCTCCACTTCAGGACGAACCGCTCTGCGGTCTCCTTTGTAGAAAAAGATGTGATGATTTCTTCGCCGAGCATAGGATTGCCGTCGTAGTCCTCATTACAGAACTTGTGTATAACGAGATAAATTTTCATGCAAGTATTCATGATTAGTATTTCTCCTTTACTGTAAATGGTATTTTTACGGAACGCATTAACGCAGCGAGTACGTGCCAATGGCAAAATAAGACTAATGCTAAGTTATCCCTCCTCAAAAGAGTAACAGTGTTGAAACGAATTTATATAAACGCAGAAATATCTGCGGAAAGCCTCAAAAAGAAAAAGGGCAGACACTCATACTGAGTGTCCGCCCTAATCAAAGAGAGGAATGTGAAACCTAGGAAAGTAAAAAGTGGTATCTATCGTTCGCTTTCTATTGTATGCCGTTCGCAATCCTCGTCAACACTTTTTCGCAAAAAGAAAAAGCCGCCCACCAGAAGGCAGACGGCTTATCGTCATATAGTCTTAAACTTGCGGCAGCAATTCGTCATGGCGCGGATGCGCACCAAGTCGATTTCGATTGCCAGCGCATTGATGGCTTCATACAAGGCATAAACAGCCATTGCGGGAACCGCAACGAACAGTATGATGGTGGATTTGATAATTTTCATTTGCTTGGACACTTCCTTTTCATGTGTTTAGGCGGCAACGGGATTATTAAGGAAATTGCTTTACTCTGCCAGCAGAATCTGCAGACGAGCGTTGAACTCCTTCATGTCGGCGCTTTCCTCGGCTGCAGCGAGTACACGCGGATACATTTCGGAATTCATCGTCTTCAGAGAGTTGATGACGGAGAGCAGGATAGGATTCTTCAAAGCTTTTCTTTGTAAGGATTGAACTTAGTAGCTGATGGCGCTTGCGCGATGACCTTTCAGTGTGCCGTTATTGAACTGAGTCATGCGGGCATGTTTCAGAACAAACCCGTCCTCAAACCGAACATCAACAGCATTTGTGCTGATGATACGAACGATGGTTGCTTTCGAGCCGTCATTCATTGTTTTCGTCATGAGCCCGTTATATTCGAACCCAAGGTTGCCGGAGATGGATTTGTGGTGAGCACAGCAGGGACAAGTGTGGATGCCGTTATTGATGCAACGGACAAGAGAATCCACATGAGTGATGTATTCCTCACCGCAATCAGGGCATACAACGACGACCTTCTTGCAGCTATTGGCGCTTACTTCACGCGGGGAGAAAGCGTTTTTGTCGCTCCACATTTTTGCCACAGCAGGAGATGTGGTTGCCAAGTCATTGATTCCGGGAACAACTTTCATGCCACGGCATACAGGGCAAGTGAAGGTTCCGTTTTTGACGCTTTTGACCAAAGAGATGATACTGGTTGTGTACTCCGCATGACAGTCAGGGCACACAACAATCACCTTTTTGGAGCTGTCGCAGCGGACTTAGTCGGGACGAATCGTGTTTTTGGGACTCCACATAGCAGCAACTTTAGGGTACTTGGTAGCCAAATCGTTGACTCCGAGAACGAGCTTTTTGCGGTGATGCGTTTCAGGTTTGGATGCATCAACATCCTTATGGGCTTTGACTTTTTTGAATCTGCAAGCAGGGCAGGCCGTTTCGCCGCGCTGTGCAAATTTAACGAGGTTTGCTTTTGTGGTTGTGTATTCGCAACCGCAATCAGGGCAAATGGCAATGACTTTTTCGTTCATGTTCGTGTTATTCATGATAGTTTAAGGGTGCTGCTCTTGATGTTATCTCCACAGCGGTGTGTCCGTTTTTGCAAAATAAAAAAGGACAGCCTCAAAAGAGGACTGTCCTTGCAAAAACGGAATGTTAAAAATGAAAAGTGAAATGGTATCTTTGGTACATCACCTATCATACGCAGTTCGCAAGTTCCGTCAACTACAACTTGCACGGAATGTTACACGCGTGCAAGTTTATTTTGAGATACACAAAATACACGATATTTCGTATAAAATATAAATATGCGCGGGATAAAACCAGTAGAAAAGCTGTTTGCAGCCTTTTCCTTTTTGCTCGTTGTACATAAGGAAGATGAATACCGTGAAGATGCTGAACCAATGCCAGTAAGATATGTCTGTAAGCATTTGGCTCCATGCGAAAGTTGGGTCAGTAACTGCTGACACCCAACCTCTGAAAAGGACTTGCATGATAAAAGAGGAAATTACGAATGCAACAGCTTGCACTTTTCGGTTTTCTTTGAAAGCGTATAAGACAATGCCTGTTATGATATACGGTAATCCTCCATCTACAAGATAAATCATGTTTGGTAGAAAGGTGTGGTTGAAAAATATAAACAGGTGAGAGGTTGAATTACGCATTGTGAATCCTCTTGCAATGAGTGCGTAGCAAAACGGTGCAAAGCTGAAGAAAAAACCTTTTATGTAATATCCGGCTTTCATCCAGTCTATTCCTTGCCAAACAATACACAAAATGACGAGGTTGAGAAGAATGCCGTTGATGGGATAGAATCCATCACTGCGTACGAAGACACCGTGATAAGACATCCGGTGGTATATGAATCCCATTGTCGCAGCAAGGACATATATGCGTAAGAAGTATTTCGTTCTGGAACGCGTATGTCTGAACCCCTCTATCATACAGAACAAAAATAAGTAGGCAGATAATCGTCCAATTATGAAAAATACTTCCGGGATAGCTCCGGTAAATTCAAAGAAGTAATGAATGTGGTCAATCAGCATGAACAGCAGAGCTAAAAACTTTAACTGTGTGCCGTCCAATGAGAATCGTTTTGTCATGGTGGCCCTCCTGTATTTTTCTCTAATTATCCTTGTTTCGCAATAAAAAGCAAAAAAGCCACTCACCCTGTGGGTGGGGGGTGAACAGCAAATAAGATGAAAACAGTTATTGATATTATATTTTTTGAGTATCTAAAACTTCTTTCAATGTCATACTGCTGATACCAGCAAATTCTACGGCAGAAGCAGCCCAGAAGAAATCGCTGGCGCGGCACTCGTCGTATATTGGGTCAAATTTATTGCATTCGGTTCGGATGATTAAAAATTCTTCTTGGGAGAATTGTTGAAAAGAAATTTTTGTGTGACTTTCTACATAATCTTTAATTCCGTCAATCATGATTACGAATCCGATGCTTAGGGATTCGGAAGACAAATCGTCTCCATAAGTGTCGAAAGAAAACCCATAATGAGATTCAAAAGTTGCACTTTTTGTACCTGTGTACTCATTTTCAAGAAAATCCTCAACAGACTGATTCAAAGAAATTTTCCCTTGTTCTACTAACGCACCAGAATAATCATATGGGCAGCCGACGTATCGCCACTCGAAATGCGGAGGAATTGGGTTTAATTGACCTGCTATATACTCCAAAAGCTGTTTCTGAATTTCATCCTTTCGAGCAAGAAAAAGAGAGTTTACATATTCCGCAATTTCAGGTTCGTTGTTTTTAATGTAATCAATGCACTTTTGCATATTCTCCGTGATTGGAACATCGTGATGAATTATTTCAAACACCTTCTTTTTTGAAATCTATTATTTATTGTATGCAATTCGCACATTATATCAACAAAAAAACCGCCCACCCCGTGAAGGGTGGACGGCAAATAGGTCATGATTTAATATACAAGGATGTTCCCTTGAACGGATTCAAGAGGTCGGGCTTATACTTGGTGCGGACATACTCTGCGATTTCAGCGTCCGGCATGGTGTTCAGAATATCAAGCCAGCATTCGGCATTGATTCCCATAAGACCACCCATGCCAAGTGCATTTTTACAGAGCTTAATGTCAGAGGCAAATGCGCTGTGAAATTCACAGGACTCCGCAGCCTTAACGATGCGGTCAAAGTCGTACATACCGAGACCTCCTCTCACAGGCACATTGCTTTAAGGTCATCCTCACTCAGAACGGGCACGCCCAGAGCGTTTGCCTTATCGAGCTTGGAACCGGCAGCTTCACCTGCAACGAGATAGCTCGTCTTCTTGGAGACACTTCCGGAGACTTTGCCGCCATGCGCTTCGATATAAGTCTTAGCTTCATCGCGGCTCATGGAAGGCAACGTACCGGTAATAACGAATGTCTTGCCAGCGAGCGGCGCAGACTCATCATTGGCACCTGCCGGAGCATGATAGTCAAGATTGACACCGGCATCATGCAAGGTATTGACTTCCTGCTTAAACTCCGCGTTGGAAAGCATCGCATCGAGCGCAGCATAGATGGCATCAGAAAAGCCGGGAATGTTGTACTCCTTGATGGTATCTACATTGAGCGTGGACAGCGTCAGGAGGTTCCCGTTCGTAGCCTTGCACTGAGTAAACAGCGCACGAGCAACATGACCGCCGATGAGACGGTAGCCAAGACCCTTGAGGACGCGGTCGGCATTCTGCTCCTTGGACTTTTCGATGGCAGCAAGAACCTTCTTGGCAATCTTCGCGCCATACATGTCGGTCAGTTCACCTTCCTCCTCATAGAGCCTGTACAGGTCAACGGGGTTCTCAATGAACCGGCTGTCAACCAAGTCCTGAATCATCTGAGGACCAAGTCCCTTGATGTCCATGCAGGGTTTTGAGGCAAAGTGAATGACACGATTCACGGTCTTTGCAGGGCAGGTGTCGTTCGTGCAGTACAGGTCCACAGAACCGTTGACGGGCGCGATAGGCGCACCGCAAACGGGGCAGACCTGCTTTGCCATGTCATAAGGCACAGCGTCTGCAGGACGCTTTTCCAGCTCCACCATTGTGATTTTCGGGATGATGTCGCCGGATTTGTGCAGGACGATAGTATCGCCGATGCGGATGTCCAGCGCCTTGATGAAGTTGGCGTTGTTGAGCGTTGCACGCTCCACACGGGTTCCGGCAAGCTGCACGGGGTCAAAGACCGCGACAGGAGTGACACGACCAGTACGACCTGTCTGCAACTGAATGCTGCGCAGGATAGTCCCCTTTTCTTCGGCAGGATACTTGAAAGCAATAGCCCACTTAGGAGTTTTGGTCCGCTCACCCATCTTTTTGCGGATGTCGATTTCGTCTACCTTGATGACAGCGCCATCAATGGGATAATCGATATCATACCGATGCTCCCCGATATCGCGGATAGCGGCGAGGATACTGTTGGTGTCATTGCAATGCGCGTAGTAGGTGGTCTTGAAATCGCAAACATCGCGCAGATAGCAAAGCTGGTCGCAGTGAGAGTCAGCAAACTCAGAGGAATCCTCCCCGTCATTGACACTCTGCACATTGAAAATGAACACTTTCAGGTTCCGCTCCTTTGCGACAGCCGGGTCAGACTGACGCAGCGTACCGGCAGCGCAGTTGCGGGGATTGGCGAAGAGCTTCTTTCCTGCTTCTGCCTGTTTTGCATTGACCGTCTCAAAATCCTTTTCGGACATGTAGCACTCACCGCGCAGCTCAATCTTGTTGATGCCTTCCGGGAGCTCAATGCTGTAAGGCAGGCAACTGAGTGCGATGACATTCGCTGTCACGTCTTCTCCAACATGACCGTCGCCGCGAGTGGACGCCTGTACGAGCCGCAGTTTTCCGTCAGAACCGACAGGCTTAGCGTACACCAGAGACAGGCTCAGGCCGTCAATTTTGCGCTCAATAGAGAAGGTGGCATCAGGATATTCCTTCTCCACAGAAGCCGTGAAATCGCGCACTTCATCGTTTGAGAAGACATCCAGAAGCGAAAGCATCGGAACACGGTGTTCAACCGGAATGCCGATGACGCGCTTGCCGCCGACTACCTGCGTGGGGCTGTCGGAGGTGACGAGTTCCGGATGCGCGGCTTCAATGTCACGAATCTCGTGCATCACGGTATCGTACTCTTCGTCCGTAACTGCCGGGGCATCCTGCTCATAGTAGGCGGCGCTCCAAGCCTTTGCCTTGGCGCAGAGACTCGCGTAATGCGTCTTCTCATCATCAGCAGCCTTCTCACTGTCAGCCAAGTGGCAGATGCGGTCACGAATCTTGTCGCGGTTCTCACCCTGCGGCTTTTCATCGTTCATCCCCTTCTCATCGAGCAGAGAATCAAAAGCGTTGAGGCACTTGTCAATGTAGGCGCTGTGGTTGAGCGGGTCGTTCTGCAAGAAGCCGTTGATGGTATCCTCCAGAGTGTAGTATTCGGTGCCATAGATGGCGGCCGCATTATCGTTCTCAGCGCGGTCTTCTTCATCATCGGGGTCAGCACAAGGGATGACCTTGTCGATAGTAGAGAGGTAATCCTCGAAGACATCGATAATAGAGGCAGCAAGTTCCATCGTTTTCATAAAGCAAATTCCTTTCTTTCTTTGAATGTTATTTTAACTTGTTTTTGTGATTTTTACAAGGTAAGTGTTAGCGACATAATTTCAGTCTGAGTGATATCTCGCATACCATCAACATAAGCGTCCATGACGAAGGTCAGACTGATAGGTATGCCGCGCATCCACTGGGTATTGGCGCGGAGTTCGTCTGCAAGGTCACGAAGTACACAACTTTTGAACTTCTCAATAGCGTACTTTTCAGGCGTCATGCTCTTAGACACTTCGTAACGATAGCCACGGTCTTTTGCACTGTAAGGCAGGTCATTGTTTGTGGCATCAGCTTTAACAGTTACCGTGTAATCGCTCTGCGGGACATCTTTGAACGGTGTGAGAGAATCATTGAGAATCTGCATGCGAGCGTCGAACTCTTTGATGATGCGAGCTTTCTCTTTCTCATAAATCTCGTCTGCCTGTCGAACCTGTTCCCGATAGCACTTAACACATTCTTCCCTAGTGTCAAAGATATTAACAGAAACGCCGGGGCTGCAACGGTAGCCGGTATTGTCGATGGGTGCGATAACGGTAGAAAGAACCTTCTTTCCCTTCACCGGCTGAAAATAGACTGGCGAATAGTAGATGTTCTTTTTGCAGTTGTTTGCGTCTGCAATAACGACTTCCATCGGCTTCACATCTCGAATCGGTTTCAGGACTGCTTTATCATTGACACGATAATCGCAAATCCATATGTGCTTGCCGAGGATATTGTTGAGGTTTTCGGCGTAATCAAAGGCACCGAGGCTATTTGTCTGACGCGGTTTGTCTTTCGGTGTTAAGGGATTGATAAACAGCTTGACGCCGTTACGGATAAGATATTCTTCGAGTTTCATCAATCAGAGCAATTCCTTTCTTTGAAAAAATTATTGGGTATTTATTATTTTTGGTGGGATTCCTTACGAAAATTGGTGGTCTACTAATTTATGTAAATTTCAATCTACTAAGTAGCCCTTTTTAGCGTATCGTTTAAACGCATCATCCAACTGCATATTGAAACGCTCGCCGATGTCAGCGTCCTTGAATTTACGGATTTTGGCGAGAGCCTTGGCGTAATTGATGTTATGCCCCTCTCCATAGTGCCACAAATCGGGATGACTTCCACGCCAATCCATAGAGCCGTTGTTGAATTCCAAACACTCGTGCAAAGGGAAATCACGCGTATTATGCACGATATTAAAGCAGCTTAAAAAACTGCTGCCATTGGAAAAACCTGTCGAATAGCGCATCGCAAAAGCACCATTCACCGGTACATAACACTTAACTGAGTTGTAGCCTCGTCCTCCGTCTTGATTCCAAGTTTCGATGGTAATAAGTACGCCGGTATTCAGATTCGCCCATACATCAAAGATATTGTCTTTATCAATGTCTTCTTTGTATTCATGTGTAAAACCGAGCTCCTGTAAAATACGAGTCAGTTCCTCATACGGAACAGCCTCTACTTCACCAGTTTTTTCGTTGTATTCCTCGTAGAAGTCATAAGAAACATTCTTCATAGTGGCGAGAATGCAGTTTTCTCTGTTTTCAAAGGAAACCACTTTGCCATATCCTACATGAAGGCTCTTCCAATTTTTGATGATAATAACCTTCCCGTACTCGTTATGGGAAATGAGCTTACCATTCTTTTTTGACCTCCGGATACGGTAGATATTATCTGCGCTGATTCCGCTCAGGTCAATAGTATCGTTCATATTCATGAATCTTACCTCACTTCACTTTTGTCAAGTTGTAGATACAACAAACAGATGATTTTTTTCAAACCATCTATTTTTGCAAATACCCAAATTATTTTGTATGGTAACAAGACCATCGTAACTATGAAAGCACTGCATTTTAAGTTTCGGAAACAGTTTCTGTAATCGTCACCTTTTTTACAGAGCATTTTGCAAATGTATCATGGAACTGATTGGTTGTGTAATTGCTATGTAGCAAAAACTCTTCTGCTTTTTCGGCTGTTTGAAAATGCTCCGCCGATTCGTGATATTTGCCAAAATACGGGTATCCACCTGTCATCTTGTCGTAAGAGAAAAATTCTCCATTTTTGTTTGCAATGACATAGTACGTTTTTGTGGTGAACATGTGTATTTCTCATCCTTTCTTACTTGATTTCGTGATGTGTATAGGTGGTTCCATCATCACATTCAATCAATACCTGCTTTGGATTGTTTGGATTTACATATGCGTCCAATACACACATATGTTCTCCGGTTTCTTTGATTGTTACTTCATCTTCGTTATGAAGATTTTTTGCATTGTTAAATGTCATAGTCTTTGTTTCCTTTCTGTATTGTCTTGCCGATTGGGGCGATAATGGTAGAAAGAACCTTCTTTTCCTTCACCGGCTGAAAGTAGACCGGCGAATAGTAGATGTTCTTTTTGCAGTTGTTCGCGTCCGCAATAATGACTTCCGTAGGTTTGATATCCTGAATTGGTTTCAGAACGCAAAAAGGCGGGCTCCCCAAAATAGGAAGTCCGCCTTCAAGCGAAATTATGAAAAGTACGAAAGACAAAATGCCTTTGTAGGTTATTGTTATCTATCGTACATCTACAATTTTAGCCACTTCGCACAGATTCGCAAGAGGTTCACAACACAGCGTCCAGAACCGCTTCGGCAAAGATTGCGTAATGGTCCAGATAAGAAGTGAGTTCGCTGCGTCCTATATCCCTGTCACGCACTTGTTGTACAACGAGTTTGGCTACATCTGTGGGAAGATTATATTCTGCTGTGACAATGTCCGTGACATCATCGTAGAACTTTTCCCACAGCTTGTGGACTTTGTTTTCGCGGCGAGTGTACTGGCTGCGGATGATTCGATTTTTATTCGCAATCATCTTGTCGACATTCGGGTCATCTCCATACAGAGGAAGAATCGGGTTCTTCTTTTTGTAGGCATTGAGCTCCTGCATAAGATTGTCTGCCTCTTTATTGTAGGATGCTTCCAACTCTTTGATTTTGCTTTCAACTTCGTATAAATCCATAAATTTGTCTCATTCCTTTATAAATTCGGTTGGTAAAGCTTTGGTTTTGTTGGTATTTTTGTTTTGCATTTCGGCGGTTATTGAAGATTTTTCGTGGTTTTACTACTTTTAATTCACGCTACACAAACAATATGCCAGAATTCTTTGCAACAAATTTGCATTTTCCGGCGGCTATTGAGTTTGCGTTAGTATCTTTGTATGTTGTTGCTTCCCCATCTTTGGAACCCGCTATTCCTTGCATTACATGAACTTGCTTTCCGATAAGAAATACGCTTCCCGGATAGTTGCGGTTCATGTTTCTGTATGTTGGATGGTGCTCTTTTACTTTAAGCTTGCAAACATCATCTGGATGGTTTTGACGAAACTCTTCCAAGCTGTCAGTTGTCTGCTTAGTAGCTTTATGCCGATTTGTGGCAACCACATTGTCATTGAGCGTGTACACACGGCTCATGTTTTCGTTATTTAGTGCTCGTCTATCGTGGCGACGGAACTGTTTAAGTTCATACGGCACACGATTGTTGATGCCGCTATCGCAAACATCATTTGGTAAAACAGAACAAGCGATACAATAAGCATCGAGCCAATGGTCTTTGCTTACGCCGTGCGCTGAACGGTAATCGTAGGTGCTTTTACCATTGGTCGCAAAGAAATGTTTCGGGAAAAGAGAACTCAACTCTTTCGTCAGCGCCGGAATGATTTGATTCAACACACTCAAAGCGCCATATTTTTTATTGAGTCCGGTTTTCTTTTTGGCAAGTTTGTTTTGCCACGCGGTATCCTTATGCACAAGGTCGTGGTGCTTTGTGCATAAGCCAACAATGTTGCCAATGGTATCGCTGCCGTTTTCAGATTGCGGAACCACATGATGGTAATGGGCAATGGGTTTCTTGCAAAACAAGCAATGGTGTTCCTGCATTTCAGAGACGGCTTCTTCAAGGTTTGCTTTTTGATAGAGCGGACCTTGCTGATACTGCCATTTCTGAATATTAGGATTATCCAACTGCATAAACGCAAATTTGTTGATTTCGAGCACAGCATCGCTGATAGGAAGAAACTTCCGAATCTTCTTTACCAAGTTGATGTGTGTTTGCAGCAACTGATTTGCGGTAGGTGTGAGCCAGCCTTCCGGTCTTGTGCGATTGCTGAACTTTGCTTCTTTGTTTTTGATGCCGATGCAAAGTACATCTTTCTCACAACCCGGAAGATGGCGCTTGATAACACCAATTTCTTTTGCACGTTTGCTGACGCTGCCATTTTGAGCAGTATCATGCTTTACGCATTTCTTGGAAATAGTGCCATTAGCTTTTGCTCTCCGTTGACGGCGGCATCGTCTACCGTTGGTGCGTCTTGCGCGACGGGAATCTTTACGCTTTTTCATCAATTTCGGAATTTCCTTGTTACGGGTTTCCAGATGTGCAGTAAAGACAGCCGTGCCGTCTGCTTTGACAACAGCAACGCCGATATTGGTTCTACCGGGGTCAATGCCTAAATATAGAGGCTGCACTACATCGTTAGTTTTATACAACAGTTGAATGGTAAACGGTTTTGATGCTACGACTCGTGCTTTCTGCTCTTTAAGCAGATGGCGTACATGTCCACAGCGAGTCGTAGGCATCAAAGGCTTACCGTCTTTATTAAGCACATACACAGTGGACATATACGCCACCTCCTTTACGATAAGTCTCCCCTGCCGAAGCAGGAGGTTGTGTTTCCCTTGGCTAGATGACGCCTTCGCATGGTTGTAAGCTGGGAAAACCGTACAAGTGCAGCTCGTCATCTTGATGTACAAAAGTACATCCGCCTGTGATATTGAAGGAACTTAGTGGAATGGGGCCATTCCACTAAAATTCTTCAATATCCATTTCGGCGTACCATTTGCGGATAAGTTCATCTGGCAAGACCGCCGCTGCTTTGTCAAGTACATAGCGCAGAAGGTCAAGGTCAGTGACAGCATCAGGCGTATAGCCGAGGACACGGTTCATCTTTTTATAGTCTCTCGTTTTGATGATATGCTCTCTGACCTCATCCCATAAGGATGCTTTGAGAGGCTTGCTGTAGATTCCCTGAATGCAATATACCGTGTGTCCATCGGCATCCTGCTTTTTGCCGGTAACTGCCTTTACGCCTTTGCAATATGTATGGAGAAGACGCATGGCATATTCTTTTGCTTCAAGGCAATTTGCGTATAGGGTTTGGCTGTTTTCGTCGAAAGAGAAGTATTTGCTGTTGCCATCATCAGCAAGCTGCATAGAAAGGCTTCTGAAAGTGAAATAGTTGTCCTTTTTTTCGAGCTGCTCTTTGGTTGCTGCAGTAGGAATTTGGATGGCATCATCTTGCATCCACATGGGGGTTACATTGCTGTCGTTCAAGATAATGATATGACGGCTGTCATCGTTTTCATCTCGAATGGTGGTATTTACTTGTGCAATCCATTCTTCGGGTTCGGACCAAGTGTCACCGGCATATACCATCGTTGTAATGTCTGGATGCTCTTTATTGGGGAGCTCGGCATCTACCAAGTTGAAAACCCGGTCAAAGAGCCAGCCGGAAACATTGATGGCAGAGCATTGAGTCTCGAATAAAGGAACTTGTGCGTATACCGATGCGTATACCGTTTTTCCGTTCTTTTCATCAACAGCGAGCGCAAAGTGGTTGAAGTCATCGATGGATAAGCCTAGTTTTTCCGCGACTGTTTTGAGGTCGAATTCGCGAAAACACTTATTGCCTCTGAATACGATTTTTGCTTGCATTTTTTTATTACACTCCTTCTTGGTTTATATGCAAAAAGGCGAACTTCCCGGTTGGGAAGCCCGCCTCAAAGCAGAAATGTGAATGATAGCGCTACATAGGTGTATGGTATCTATCGTTCACATACTATGGTATTCAGTTCGCAACATTCGTCAACTTTTTCCGACGGCAATCATCGCCGCAATCATGTCTCCGGAAACGAGAAATAGAACGAAAAGTGCCGCTGCACCGACTGCTGTTATTGCGAATGCAAGTCGAAAGAATTTCTGCTGGTCATCGTAATAGTAGATTGATGCTTTCTGATAGGCAAACGCCATTGCAACAATGACCACCAGAAACAGTACCACCACAACGACTAACATGGCTTTACTGGCCGTTCTGCACAGGAGGCTTAGGCTGGCTCATGCCGTTGCTATCCTGCGGCTGAACCGGAGCCTGCTGCGGGTATGTAGGCTGTTGCGGAGCTTGCTGGTAACTCTGCTGAGGGTACACCGGCTGCTGAGGCTGCTGATACTGAGACTGCGTATTGGGGTTTTGGTAGCTGACATTCTGGTTCGGCTGATAATCCTGCGGCGGCTGGGTGTAGACAGTCTGGGTGTTAGCTGCCGTAGCCTTGCGCTCATCGTACTTGTTCTTCAACTGGTCATAGGAATAACCATCTTGCGGTACGCCGAGATACTGATACTGACCAAAGCCCAGAATCATGTTGAAGATAGGATTGACCAGTACAAGACCGATGGTAAAGCCAACGCCTTGACCAAAAGAAACGGCCTTCTTGTACTGCGTGACAATTGTGATGACAAGGTTGGCGAGGATGAGTAGTTGACCGAGAAGCGGTACAAACGCCAGTGCTGCCAACACAATTGGGACAAGGAACAGCCAGCCGTTACCCCAGTAAATCTTAAACTCGATGTACTGTTTGTAGAACGGTACGATGGCCGCCCAGCCGGGTTGCCCGGCTTTTGTGAAGATTTTCCAATTGGCGATGATGGAGATGACGAAATACGCCACAACCAGCAGCCAAAAGGTGCCGAGAATGCCGAAAATGGCATTCAGAGCCGCAGTTTCTGAATACGACATGTGAATTCCTCCTTTGCATGTCTATGGGAAAATATATCTAAAGCCGGTCGGCTTTAGTCCTCTTGAGTGGCAGCAGCTTTGCGTTCTTCCAATTTTGCCTTTGCAATGGCTGCCAGGCGTTTGCCGTTCTCAACCATAATAGCGCGGCG
>ULOQ01041907.1_pt1 | contig 17527 bp, 16 predicted proteins | sample 1952741 | NCBI WGS metagenome assembly ULOQ01 (sample SAMEA4835608, study PRJEB28245) | human gut metagenome | biome: gut microbiome; material: fecal sample | place: Denmark | collected 2008
ATAATTCTCAATAAGCAGGAGATAATGCTTACCAAGGATTTCCTGTTGAAAGTAATGAGGCTGACAAATATGCCAGACGAAAGGTTAAGGGTGATGAATGATACATTAGAGAAGAATGTGTTTAATGAAGACGTTATTACCGCTTTTATAGAGACATTGCACTTACCATACAAATGTATTGCAGAGAAGGGGAAGAAACCAGAATTACCAAATAACGAAGAGTCCTGGCGGTTAGTGAAAGTGCTGAAAGAAAGAGATTACATATCTTCATATTCAGAGACAAAGAAGGGAATTCGAGTTTATACGAAATTAAAGTGATGTTATTTATGGACTGTCGTGAAATGCCCAATAATTACGCAACGAGCTGATTGGTAAAGTGATAGAAATTTTGTAACTTTAAAAAAGGGAAAAGAATTCCCCCAACTACCGACGAAGGAATCGCAAAATAAAAATGTATTCGGATGAAAAATATCGAATTTGCAGATTGGATAATACTTTTGATAAGGGCGAGATAGGATTAATTGTGTTCAGTAAAATGCATGTTGGAGGAAATGAGTGTGTAAACAGATATTAATTGAAATTTTAATGAGTCGGACGCAGAAATTGAAGGGATTGTCTGCTGCTTCGAACATTAAACGACAATCCCTAATGTATCGACGGCCGTTGCGGAATCATCAGTGAAGACTTAGGTCACAATCCCCGGAAGCCCAAAAGCGTATATGTGTTTAGCGGGTGCAATCCCAGAGTGAAAAAGGTTCTCATACGCGAATACAATCGCTATGAACTAACGACAATCCGGTTGCTCAGGGACAGTAGAGAAATGTCTGAAAAGCTTCAACCTCCTTAATAAGTTGTTCGATAATGTGATATAAATTTCGCAACCCTAATAAAGGAGAAAAAGGATTCCCCCAACCACCATTGAAAGAATGGAAATTTGATTATATTTGCACATCTAGAAACTCCGTGAGATCGGCTTCGGACAAACTTGCTGAAACGCTACCCAAAAATAAAGACTAAAATGGATATAACAGATATAAATACCTTACTTCAGGTCGGAGAACGCATTTCATTCGAATGTAAGAAATGCGAGAATCAAATTCCTAAATCAGTATGGGAGACTTATTCATCCTTCGCAAACACTGTAGGAGGAATCATAGTGCTTGGCATAACCGAGCATATGGAAGAACCAGACCAAGCAAAAAGATTTGAAATAACCGGTGTTAATAATCCAACTAAATTAAAAAAGGAGTTCTTCGATACCTTGAACAGCAACAAAGTAAACCGAAATATCCTTATCGAAGAAGATGTTGATATAGTTGAATACGAAGGACATTCTCTGTTGGTTATCAATATTCCGCAAGTAGATTATCGACAAAGGCCAATCTATATCAACGGTAATATGATGAACGGCTCTTTTAAACGGAACTATGAGGGCGACTACCATTGTACCGAAGATGATGTAAAGGCAATGATTCGGGATGCCAACGACAGCGGCAATGATTCTGTTCTTATGGAGAATTACACGATGGACGACATCGATGCTAATACTCTTGCAGCGTACCGCAATAGATTCCGCACAGCTAACATGGATCATGTTTGGAACGACTACTCAGACAAGGACTTCTTGCTGAATATGGGAGGCTATATAATTGACAGGAATACACATCGAGAGGGATTGACCCTTGCCGGTTTGCTGATGTTCGGTAAAGGATTGTCCATTAGAGAGCGGTTTGACAATATTCGTATGGACTATATAGACATGACGAACCTGCAGCCTGATAGTCGCTGGAGTGACCGCCTGACATACGATGGACGATGGGAAAACAATCTGTACAACTTCTTTATGACAGTGCAGTCCAAATTAATCAAAGACTTGAAGCGACCGTTTAGATTGGAAGGTATGGAGCGAATAGATGACACTGCCATTCATAAAGCAGTGCGAGAAGCATTGACCAATCTTGTGATACATTCTGACTATATGATAACCGGAGTGTTGAAAGTTGAGAAGCACGATGATTGTTTTGTCTTCTCAAATCCTGGCTCCCTGAAAATTCCTGTAATGGATATTTATACCGGAGGACACTCCAAAGCCCGCAACCCTAATATGCAGGCAATGTTCAGGATGATAGGTTTTGGTGACAACATAGGTTCTGGGTTTCCAACAATACTAAATGCTTGGAAAAAAGAAAATTGGCGTCAGCCTTGTCTTATTGAAAATCAGGATTTGCATTTGGTGGAATTGACACTCACTATGGCGTCATTGATACCAGACGAATGCCACATAACACTTCACGACATATATGGTAGCGACTACGAGAAGCTTAACAAGGAGGAGCAATTAGTTTTGGCAACAGCCTTTACCGAAAAATGCACATCAAATTACCGTATGCAGCAATTACTCGGTAGAAATTCATTGGATGTCGGAAAAACATTGTACGCCTTGGTCGGAAAAGGTATGCTTGTACCTGCCAACAAAGGTCGTTGGACTTTTTACTCCTTGAATTCTGAATATATAGAAAAGTCAAGGAGTAAAAGTCAAGGAGCAAAAAGTCAAGGAGTAAAAAGTCAAGGAGTAAAAAGTCAAGGAGTCAAGTCAAGAGAAGTGAAAAGGCAGGAAACAATACAAAAACTGATGAGCTATTGTAAAGAGCCTCGAACTCTACAGGAAATATCAGAACATCTAGGATATTCCGACAAATATAGGATGAAGCGCTTTTACATTGATCCATTACTTGGCGATGTATTGACAATGACTTCTAAAGAAAGTAAAACAGACCCTAATCAAAAATATGTGGTCAAGGAGAAATAAATACATAGCTCAACCTTTCAACAATATAGTAGGATTTATCAAATCAAACGAGTATAAGTAGGAACTGTCGTGAAATGCCGAAAAAAGTTTTTAACTTTCCTAATGAATTGATTGATAATGTAATAGGAATTTCGTAACTTTGATAAAGGGAAAAAGAATTCCCCCAACCACCGACTAAAGTGAAAAATTGTGGGAATCGCAAAATTAATCTGCATGTCGAAAGTACGAAATTTTCTGAGATAGCCCAGACATTGCGTTTCCGGAGTTCAATTTTTATGAGTTCATCATCTCCTTCCTGACACGGAAAATTGCAGTCAATGCGGAGCTCATGTGGGGGAACTGTATCCTAGCCATAAAAAACAGACAAGAAATCTGGCCGAAACGACCGGAAACAGATATAAAATTGAAATTTTGATGAGTCGGACGCAGAAATTGAAGAAATTGTCCGCTGCTTCGCTCTGATTGATAACATTAAACGACAATCCCTATATGATGATATCTGCCAGTTTTTTGATTCCAAAGCGTGATTTTTTCACGTGATATTTTCACGCTTAATTTTTTTTATTATATTTGCATTGTGATTGGCTATTGGCTCGTGTGGATTACTGTTTGATAATTAATTCAATACAATTATATGATACTGCGCGTTATATTGAAGAATTTCCTGTCTTTCAATGATGAGGTTCAGTTTGACATGTTTCCTAATATGAAGAGGACATCATTGTCCGACCATATTTCGATGCTTAATGGAAAACTGCCTGTATTGAAAATGGCTGCCATATACGGAGCCAATGGCGCTGGAAAATCCAATTTGTTGAAGGGTATCAATTTTCTGAAAGCAATGGCATTGGACAAAAGTTTTCTTGACAAGGAGACTTTTAGCAAGTACGTCTTTGCTCTTAAGGAGCATGCAGGATCAGAGCCTATGGAGCTGACTATAGAATTCGTGACAAAAACGGGTATTCCATATATATACTCGGTAGATATCATGAATACCGGGATTGTCTTCGAAACATTACAGATCTCAGGTTTGGGTTCAGAGGAAAACCGCAATGTTTTCACACGCAAAGAGGGAAAAATCGTATACGCAGTAACGCCTTCTGAAGAAGTGAGCAATATCGTTCAGGGATGGATAGAGAAAAATCCGTTTTCCAGTCTTTTGACTATAAACAATGACATGCCGGTATTGACCGATGGAAACATCAGCATTGCACAAAAATGGTTTGAAGACGAACTTACAATAATCGGTCTGCATTCTTTCAATCCCTCATTGATTGGAATTTTCAAAAACAACAAAGATATCAATCAATTTGCTTCGGACCTGTTTAAGGTGCTTGGACTTGGTATTGACAGTGTCAATGTAGAGACTGAGAATTTCGAAGATTGGATGAGTACTCATGACATCAGTAATCTGCCTGTGGAGAATCTTAAAGAAATGCGTTCCGGTGTGCTGTCGGAGGTCGTTGATTTCAGAAATACTAGATCCATCAGTGTGGAAAATGGCGTGCAGAAGATAAGTCAGATGCTGTTCCGGCAATTTGGAAAAGACGGATTCTCAAAAGACATGGATATCCAGGCACAGTCTGACGGCACTGTCAGATTATTGTCTCTCGTTCCGGCATTGTTTGATGCGATGAAATCTGCCACGACTGTAGTCATTGATGAACTTGACCATAGCATACATCCACATTTGGTCAGGGAACTTGTCCGTTTTTTTTCCGCGCAGAACACAAATGGACAGCTCATTTTCACAACGCATCAGACATGTTTGCTAAATCAGGATTTTTTGCGTACCGATGAAGCTTGGATGGTGGAAAAAAAGGATGGAGGAAGCCACATGTATTCATTAAACGACTTCAAGATTCACAACACGATCAACATTGAGAACGGATACATGGAAGGCCGTTATGGCGCTATCCCATTTATTGGTCAATTGAATATGTAAGATGTTATGGATTTATCTAAACTGACCTATTCAAAAAACGACTCAAGATTAACTCCGAAACCACCTGTACTTCAACCTATAGCTAAAAATGAAGAGGATGGTCTGGTGCATGAATCGTCAGGCGTGGCCCCGGCATACCAAAAGTCTGAGAAAGGACAAGGACTGCAACCATATCAGATGCAAGAGAAGTGGGAGCAAATACAATTAACTGGTGAAATTAAAATAGAATCGCAATTGTTCCATTTAGATGCCATGGATAAGGTGTTTCTCCTGTCGGATGTAGATGAATTCCATGATCAGTTGGTGAAAATTTTTAAAGGCATTCAAAATGAGACACAAGGTAAATGGATAATCAGCAATCCTTGCTTTGAGATTTGGCTATATTATTGCTATTTGAATAATCCCGAAAAAGATTTGGAATGCCTGAAAGCAGAACCTGCCGCTACCAGGAGCAAAAAAATGAAAGCAATGGGTAACGCTCTAGTCAATGGCGGGCTGAATCCTTGTTTGGCATTTGAGTTGGATGGAATAGAACATAGTATTGCCCATTATGCTGAAGACGACTGCATGGTGCCTGTATTATATGCAACGCAGATGCATGAAATGGCACAATATCTTGTCGACGCGATGACCAGAAATGCCGACGAATATTCTAAATTTGTGAGGAAGAAAGAAGAGTGGAGAGAGTGTATGAAGAGGTATACAAAATAAGCCGCGGCTTGTTATAATAATATTGCGAATGACTTATGGTTTTAAAATGGATTTTTGATAGAGTGGTGGCCTTGTTGGGCTTACTCGTTTTGTGGCCGGTATTGGTGGTCGTGGCAATTATGGTGAAAGTGAAGATGCCTGGCGGGCCTGCGTTCTTCGTACAGAAACGTGTAGGCAAAGATGGTAAACTCTTTAATTGCCATAAGTTTAGGACAATGACGGTCAAACATAACGGTTCGACGGTTTCTGTCGCAGGTGATTCGAGGATTACTCCGTTCGGAGCAAAACTTCGTCACTATAAATTGGATGAACTTCCTGGTTTGTGGGATGTGTTGATTGGAAATATGTCCTTCGTAGGACCTCGCCCAGACGTTCCTGGCTATGCTGACAGGCTTGTAGGTGCTGACCGGGATGTGCTGAAACTACGTCCTGGCATTACGGGGCCGGCAACATTGAAGTACCGATTGGAGGATGAGATGATTTCCGAGTATGTGGCGAAGAAGCAGGCTGAAGGAGATTCACGGTCAATGCAAGAGATTGCTACTGAATACAATGATACTGTAATTTACCCTGACAAGGTGCGGCTTAACTGCTATTATTACAGGCACTATTCGTTCATCAAGGATATCGAGATGATTTTCGCGACAGTGCTGCATTTTAGGGTGAAGTTTGCGGGGGAAGAGGTGTAAATATGTCGAAAATTGTATCATGTCTAAAATTTTAGGAGTATTTTTGTGGGGAATTGATTTTGAGAATTCTAAAGTAAATTAATACTATGGCAGAGGAAAGAAAAACAATTTACCTTTGTCTGGCGCATATGCGCATATGTCACAAGAGGGCTGGGAACAGAAATATGTCAAAGAAGCGTTTGACACAAACTGGGTGGTGCCGATGGGCCCGAATGTGAATGCTTTCGAGAAGGATTTGGAGGCGTTCGTGAATAGCAAAACAAATGAAACTGAGCCGCTTGACAGGAATGTGGTATGCTTGTCTGCCGGCACGGCTGCAGTTCATCTCGCTCTCTTGGCTTGCGGAGTGGGCCCCGGTGACGAGGTTTGTGTGCAGTCTTTCACATTCTGCGCATCTTCTCATCCAATAACCTATCTCGGCGCAAAACCGGTGTTTATCGGTTCGGAGCCGGAGACGTGGAATATGGATCCTGCGCTTCTTGAGAAGGCAATCATTGACCGAAAAGAAAAAACGGGCAAATATCCGAAGGCGATTGTCCCGGTGGCTCTCTATGGTATGCCGTACAAGATTGACGAGATCATGGCTATTGCAGACAAATACGGTATTTCGGTTGTCGAGGATGCCGCAGAGGGCATGGGTTCGCGCTTCAACGGCCAGGTTCTCGGAACTTTCGGCAAGTACGGCGTGCTGTCGTTCAATGGCAACAAGATGATCACGACCTCCGGCGGCGCTCTCATTTGTCGCAATGCTGAGGATGCCAATGAAGTTATGTGGTATGCGACACAGGCGCGTGATGCCTATCCTTACTACCAGCATACTGCCATCGGCTACAACTATCGTATGTCCAATGTTTGTGCATGTATCGGTCGCGGCCAGATGACTGTTCTCGATTCGCATATCAAGCATCATCGGCATGTTCAGAAGCTTTATGAGGAACTGCTGGCCGATGTGCCTGGTGTTCATATCCATAAGCAGCCTGCGGATCCGCGCTATGATGCGAATTTCTGGCTCTGCGCAGCGACATTGGACCCTTCTGTTCATGTTCAAGGTCAGGAAAATGCCTACAAGGAGGTCATCAAGACCGCAGTGGGCGGTGCTGCAGGTGTGATTCACGACGTAGATTGTGCGACGACCGATTGTCAGCCGAACGAAAATGTGGAGGCTCTACGCGTGTTCATGCCAAGAAAATCGAGTGTCGTCCGGTCTGGAAGCCAATGCACAAGCAACCGGTTTACGCAGGTGCCACAGCTTACACCAACGACGTGGAAACCGCCATCTTCAAGATAGGCTTCTGTCTCCCTGCCGGCCCATACGTAACTGACGATGATGTCCGCTACATTGTAGATTGCATCAAGGAGTCCATTGTTCGGTAGTGTTTTATGTTAGGATAGTCGGAGCCTTGATGGCTCCGTTTTTTTTTGATGGGTGGTGTATTAGAGATATAGTGTTGCGTGATTATATGACTGTGGGATATGAGGGATTGGCATTGACAAGGATGTTGGAGTTGTGGCATTGACATTGACTTTAATCTTCTGATTGGACGTTTGGAGGTGGTGGTGTGGTGTCGGATTACGATTGAGGTTAGAGAGATGTAATGACACAGGGAAGATAAAAAAAGGAGTGCCGTTGTCGCAGCACTCCGAATTAGGTGAGAGAATGATTACTTGCCGGAATCATTCTGATTGTACTTAGGCCTGTCACCACCATGATTGCGCTTGTAAGTGTCGATTCGCTCTTCCTCCCACATGCCCGCACCCTCTGCTGTTGAGGAACGCCCAATAATGGTCATATTGGTAAATTCCTTACCATCTGCTCGATGCTCCGCTTCACGACGTTTTGGGTCTTTTGTAGTGCCCACGTAAACCGTCTTATGCCCATCGTGCAGTTCATACTTGTAAGTATCCTTCTTTTTCATTGGCTTGGTTGCTTAACGCCTGCTCCTTTTCAGGCCCTGTGAGAACTTGTCCAAGGTTCTCGGGTTAGACAAGGGATTCGGACTATCCCTTTATTATTCTCTACGGCAAATACGCTGCCAGACGAGAAGAAAATGACAAATTGGCAGAGTTTATACTGCTATTTCGTGAAATCAGAACGAATAATTAAAATAAAATCGTTGGTCTCAAAAATTTGTTGTATCTTTGAACCATCGTTTAATATTGAACAATTATGATAGCGGAATTCAAAATCAGGAATTTCTATTCGTTGAGGAATGAGCAGACGCTGAGTTTTATCCCGACGAATGATGATACTTCTCGTGATATCTATACCGAAGAAGTGGCTGATGGTGTCTCGCTTTTGAAGATAGGCTGTATCTATGGGTCTAATGCTTCAGGTAAGACAAACATCTTGAAAGCACTCGATTTCTTTTCTCATTTCATGGTCAATGATGGTTTGAACAAAGGCGACGAGATTGGAGTTGTGCCTTTCTTGCTTGATGATGTATCGGACAAGGAACGGACGCAGTTTGAAATGTCTTTCTATCTGAACCGGGAGAAGTATAAGCTTAATCTAGTGTTGGATAACAAGGTTATTTATGAGGAAACCCTACAGGTTTATTCGTCTGTTCAGCCAACTTTGTTGTACAAGCGCACGTATAATCCTGAAAAGGATGCAACAGACATCGTTTTTGGCGGCAAAGTGGGATTGGTAAAGAAAAGCAGAGAGGCTATTGAGGGTAATACCTTTAATAAACGTACAGTTATTGCTGCATTTGGAATGTCAAATGTTGAGAAATCAAGGTTGAATCTGGTATATGATTTCTTCTCCCAAAAGATTGCTCCTATTATGTATCCACAGAGCAGTCTGATGGGTTTTACCAAACGCCGTATAACTAGAGATAGAGATGGGCGGTTAAAAAGATTCATCCTTCATTTCTTGAAAGCATCTGACTTCAACATCTCAGATATTGCTATCCATGAAGAGGAAGTGAGCATTACCCCTGAGATGGAACTGGTGATTAAGAATACCTCGGCCATGCCGGAAAAGGCAAAGGAAGAGATCCTAAAAAAAGGCACTTTACATTCGGACGAAATGTTCTTTGTGCATCATACCAGTAAAGGGGATAAAGAACTTGACGAGGAACTGGAGTCGCGAGGGACCAAGAGATACATGGGGCTTGCTACGATTCTTTATGACCTGTTGGTTCACGGTGTGATTCTTCCGATTGACGAGATAGAGACAAGTATTCACTATGAATTGCTGTCTTATTTTATAAAGGTATTTCTGGTGAATAGCAAGCGAGGCGGACAACTGATAGTCTCAACACATGACATCAACCTTCTTGATGAGGATTATATCCGCAGGGATGTGATTTGGTTTACAGACAAGAACGATTGCGGAGAAACGCAACTGATGAGGCTTTCCACCCTTGGTCTGCACAAGACGCTGTCGGTTTATAATGCGTACAGGCAGGAAAAGCTTGTTAATCTGCCTTTCCTGGATAGTATTTATATGGATATGGATGAATACTATGAGCATGAGACAGGTGAATAGAAGAGTACGTAAGAGCATCGCTATCATCGGTGAAGGCTTGACAGAGTATAGATATGTGGATGATATGCGCACAACTGAACGCTACAGGTTCAGTCTGGTGCCCGGTATCCCAAAGCATTCGGACATTGATGACATTGTAAATCTGGCAAAAGAACGAGTGAACGCAGGATATGATTATGTGTTGTGCCTGATAGACATGGATGTGATTGAAAGTAGCCACGACAAGGTGGCGCATTACCGTTCGTTGAAGAAGGGTAATCCTAAGATTATCTTTGTGGAGTCGAGTCCCTGTACGGAATACTGGTTCCTGATGCATTATATGCCAGGCCCATCCAGTAAAGAATATGCCGATTATAATGCAGTGGCACAGGAACTTAAGAAGCACATTTCAGACTATGAAAAGACGGAGACGTTCTTCAACAAAACCCATATCTATCGTGAACTCAAGGAAAAGGGTGATTTGGCGCAGGCTATTGAGCTATCGCGCGAACTGGATAAGTTGCACGCGACAGAGCCGGAGGTGTACAAGTCATACACGCAGATGTATAAGTTGTTTGATATAATCAGAGAGATTACGAAGTAGGAGGAGTAGCGTCTACGGACTTCAAAAGAATGATAGTAAAACTATGTGGCCAGATAAAGAAACAAATATTGATTATCTTAATTTCGGGTATATAGTTGACCTGATAGTTGAGATTGCAATGAACCGAGAGTTGACACCTTCAACTATCGGTTTATATGGTGACTGGGGCAGTGGCAAGTCCAGTCTAATGAAACTTGCACAAGATAGGATAGAAAGACTATCAAAAGCGAAAAAGAAGAAAGAAGACGATACCCCGAAAACGCTTTGCATAGAGTTTAATGGTTGGCTTTTTGAGGGCTATGAAGACACAAAGACATCTCTCTGCGGAACTATACTTGACAAGTTGGATGATGAGCAGCGATTTGGTCCGGAAGTGGCAAATAAAGCGAAGGATTTAATCAAGAAAATTGATTTCAAGAAACTGATAGGCAAAGGTGTTAAGTTTGGCATGGATTACCTTTTGACGGGTGGTATCGGTGCGCTTACAGATTTGACTTTGAGTAGCATACTGAACCTTTTGAAAGATAAGTCCGGTTCAATTGAAACGAAAGACATAGAGGATGTATTGGCGAAATTTAAGACCGAAGAGAAGACCAGAACGGAAATAAAAAAGTTCAGAGATGATTTCAAACAACTGCTGAAAGATAGCAAGGTTGAAAATGTGGTTGTGTTTATTGATGAACTTGATAGATGCAGCCCTGATACGATTCTTGATTTGTTTGAAGCCATGCGATTGTTCCTCTTTGTAGATGGAATGTCATTTATAATAGGAGCAGACGAAAGGTTGATACAATATGCTATAAAGACCAAATATAAAGAGGTGCCCGGTAACAACCTTGATATTGGCAAAGAATATCTAGAGAAGGTTATCCAGTATCCTGTAACCATACCTCAATTAAACCATGCAGAAGTAAACCAATATTTGTCTTGCCTGCTGCTTGAACCGACCTTAAGTGAAGAAGAATTCAACAAGTTCCTGAAGGTTGTTAACAGTATTGAACCCGATATGGAGTTGACCATAGAACTACTCAATGAGAAAGAGTGTGGAATCACCGAGAAATGCAAAGCTGACATGGCTTTGGCGAGACAGATTTCATCAGTCCTTGCCCCCAGCATCAATGGAAATCCACGTCAATGCAAGCGTTTCCTCAACACTTTGGCTATGCGTCTCTCACTAGCTAAGGCCCGTGGGGTGAAGTTAGATAAAAATATTCTGGCAAAACTTATGCTGGCAGAATATTTCAATCCTGAATTTTTCAAGGCTATCATAAAGCCGGAAAATAGAGAATTATTCAAGGCTTTTGAGAACGGAGATGCTTTGATAGAGGATAATCCCTTTGCCGTCTGGAAAGATAAGGAATGGGTGAAGAACTGGATGCAGAACGGAACGACTCTTGATGATGAGAAATTGGAGAAATATGTATATTTCGCAAATGTAAAGAATCGTTACGGCCAATCGAATCTTGATCAGTTGAGTCCGAGCGCACGTAAATGTTATGAGTATCTGGTTGATGGAACAGATACGAACAGAAATGCCGCTCTGAAACTGGTTGATAACCTTTCACCTGGAGAAAAGGCTATCATCGCTAATGAAGTGTTTGCTATCATAGAGAGGTCTTCATCAATGAATGTTGAGGTCCTGCGGTCATATACAGATTTCAGTGATAAGGCTGGAATGATAGGAGAGGCTCTGAATAAACTAATGGAACAACCAGCGAGCAAATATACAGTTGCGGCATATGGTCAGATATCACCATTCATTTCTAAATTATCAGATGGTGAAGCAAAGCGTTTTAATGACTATTTGTCAACAAACACTGATTTGCAGAATGCAATAACAAGAGGTGAGAAATTGAACTCAATAACAAAGAAGAAATAATGGGAACATCAAATTTGTACGGCGGCCCAAATAAGACTGCTCTACTGCCGTCTGATTATGACCCGGAGGAAGATCCCGAACTGGATGTGCCTGCCGGAGATGCTTCAGAAAACACTGAGCCTGATTCTAATAATCCTGATGAAGGAGAACCACAGCAGGATAATCCGGAGAAAGGAGATGAGGGAGGGAAAGAGGCTGAACAACCAGTTCAGCCAAGTGTCTCTTGGGGTACTGCCCGTGGCTCAATGAGGAAGGCCATGGGTAATAGGAGCAGCACTAATGTCAAGGGCGCAATAAGGACGTATACCAGGGCGCTAGGTGGACATACCAATGCAACACGACAGGCTGCAAAGGTTCGCAAAACAGCAGGGGCTGTTTACTCTTATTTTGCAGGGGCTCCTGAAGCCATCCGGCAGCGCTTCGAAGATGCCGGTATAAGATTCGATGGACGGACTACAAAGGATATCTTTAGTGATATTTGTGACCTTTTTGCACCCGTTCCCATTGATTTGGAAGATTCATTGGCAAACCTGGCCTTACAGGAAGCGTTTGCCGATGTTGCCGCAGACCAAAACATTGACCTTAATCAGTTAGATAGTTTCAATGAGGAATTGCTTCAACGGCTTGTGGGAGGTCTTATTAAGCACTATATCTTTGATAAGTTGATTATGCAGTCGGAGCAGACGGCTCTTAAGAAGTGTGAACGAATCTCTGACTTGCGTGAATTAGAAAAGTCAATTAAGCAATACGTAGATGGAATTGTGGATAGTGTCGTACCTAAAATAGTCAAAAGCGGGATGAATCAAGCTGATTTTAATCGGGCGGTAGAGACATTGTTTGATGTTTCGTATCAACAGATGGAGGAACTGCGATGAAAACAAGTTTTGTGTTTACACTATCGGAATATGATGGTTTCCGTGTTGATGGGGCAACAACGGTAAATATCAATGATGTATCGGAGTTCCAATATACATTCTGGAGCCCAACGACTTGTAGTTTGGGTAAGAAACAACTCTATATAACTCCCAAACGGTTTACGGACGAAGCCCTTGATTTGTTTTATATATCCTTGATGGTTTACTGTGTTGACAAAAGGGTTAGTCGAAAGGAGCAGGATGACTCGTGGACTAGGAGTCTTGAAATGTATGTTCCTGTCTTGCAATTAGAAAAATGGGAATCCTACAAGGATACTTTAACAAAAGCACTTTGTTTCCTTACTGGCGATCATTGGATGCTGCATTTCCGTAGTAGAGTTGAATTGACAGCAGATGAGGATTCTTATAGGAAAGGCAAATGGCGTTTTCGTCGCAGTACAAGAAGAACAGATGCCGACACCTTCTGTATGCTTTCTGGTGGACTGGACTCTTTTATAGGAGCTATTAACCTACTGAGTGATGGAAAGAAACCCATGTTTGTGAGTCACTATGGAGGAGGAAAAGGGGTCAAGAGCTATCAAGATAGAGTAGTACGCTCCATATCTGCTAGATATGGAGTTGGTTTAGAACGATTCTTCAGATTTTATGCGGCTTCATCTAATGGGCTTGAAGATTCTACGCGGTCACGTTCATTGATGTTCTTTGCCCATGCTTTCGTTCTTGCTTCTGGTATGGGGCATCATGTGGATTTGATTATTCCTGAGAACGGTGTGATATCGCTGAATATTCCCCTGACGGTTATGCGTTTGGGCAGTTTGAGTACAAGAACCACGCATCCTTATTTTATGGGGCAGTTACAGAAATTGCTCATAGATTTAGGCTTGGATATCACGCTAATCAATCCATTTCAGATGCTGACGAAGGGCGAGATGATTAAACAGTGTAAAGATCAAACCTATTTGGCTAGCCATTATCAATACACCTTGTCATGTTCACACCCTGACCAAGGGAGGTGGACAGGCGATGATGCTGGCCATTGCGGAGAATGTTTGCCTTGTACTATTCGCAGGGCTGCTATTATGGCCGCAGGTTTGAACGATGTTTCCACTTACCGCCATAATTATGATACAGAAGAAGGTGTTAAAGCGTTGAAATCCTATAAATTGGGATTGGCTACCCCAAAAGACAGCTATGCGGCCATCCAAATGTCTGGTCCCATTACAGAGCATAAGGAAGAGTATGTTAAACTGTATGAGGAAGGAATTAAAGAGTTGAAGAGTTTTATAGACAGTCTCTAATGAATTATCTTTTCGACACGCATTTCCATATGGATTTACAAAAAGATCGAGTAGCCGCAATTCGACAGATTGAGGAGAATAGGATTTATACTATAGCTGTAACCAATCTGCCTGACTTATATAGGAAAGAGTTGGGTGAGGTTGTCAGTAAGTACATCAGGTTGGCGCTTGGATTTCATCCAGAATTAGTACATCAATATAAGAAGCAAATACCATTAATGTGGGATTTGTTGCATGAGGCACGATATATCGGGGAAGTGGGGTTAGACTTCGTTGATAAAATGTATGAAGGAGAACAGGTGGATTTTTTTAGCGAATTGATTGAAAGGTGTAGATATGATGGTAATAAAATAATTACAATACATTCTCGAAAGGCTGTGAGTAAAGTGCTGGATATTTTGGGAGAGAATTATAGGTTTAAAGCAATCCTGCACTGGTTCACAGGGAGTAAGGACGAACTGAAAGAAGCTGTTGAACGAGGTTGTTATTTCTCGGTAAACGGAGCAATGATAAACTCTAAGAGGTTTCTTGAAATATTACCTTTAATTCCTGCGAATAGGCTCTTGGTGGAAACGGACAGCCCATTTACCTGTTTCAAGAGTACTCATTCTGAAACGCTCCGAGATATAGAAGTAAATCTTAGAGAATATAAACAAGATGTAGATGTGTGGGCTAATTTCAGAAGATTGCTCGGGGACTAATTTCTGAGTTTTTCAATTTCTTATACTCAAAAGTGTAAGCAGTGACTTTGTTTCAGCAGATTTCGGAAAAGGAAGTTTTCTGAAACGTGATAATCCGGTTCCGCAAGTTACGGTTGGATAGAAAAAAACATAAGTGCTATTTTTATAATGCTTGAAGTCATAAAAATGAGCACTTATAACACAAAACAATCTTATCTCAATTGTTACTATGTGAAACAAAGTTAATGAAATGTCCCGTGAAAACCTATCTCAGCGCCAAGAAAAGCAGCCAAAAAATCCGGCCAAACGATTGGAAATAGATTTGAAACTGCTGAAAATTATTATTAGATTTGAAGAGTGTTATTGACCCAGTGCGAAGATGAAACACTTGACGATAAAGAACGTCGGCCCGATTAGAGAGGTCGATATGGAGCTCAACAGGTTCAATTTCTTGATTGGACCGCAAAGTTGCGGTAAGAGTACTATCGCTAAGATTCTCAGTACTTGCAAGTGGATTGAAAAGGAATCTTTGACAGCATTGGATGAAAATGTCGTCGCTGATGGTAAGGCTTTCCTTCAGCTGGTTGAAAACTTTCATAAGTTGGATGGTTACTTCGGCGAGGAGTCTTTCGTCGACTTCGAATCGGACTATATCCATCTGCATTACGAGGCGGGAAACTTCAAGATTACTCATAAGGCGCTGGAAAAGTATTCTCGCCCGAAGATTTGTTATATCCCTTCCGAACGAAATCTTGTAACCTTGCCGGAATTGCAGGGATTTGAGTTCGGGCAGACAAACCTCAGAAGTTTCTTGTTCGACTGGTTCAATGCAAGAGAGTTCTTTGCTCCGGAGAATAAAACTGATGTGCTGAATCTAGGCGTGAAGTATTTCTATGATGCCAGTGAGTTCAAACTTAAAGACAGAATTGAACATTCAAATGGGATGTCTTATGGTATTGCATTGGGGGCCGCTTCCAGCGGATTGCAGTCCGTCGTGCCAATGATAGTGATGCTTCGGTATTATACGGATGAGTATTTCCATGCTTTTGAAGAAAAGACGTCTTTCGATCTGGATTTAAAGACCAAAAACAGACAAAGAAAGCTGATTGATGAATTGGTCCTCAAACGTGTTAATCCGGAATTCAAGAATGTTGACAGGCGTGAATTGATCATGAAAATTAACGAGGGGCTTCATAGTGGGAATCCTGAGTATAGGAAACTCGTGAAGTCATATCAAGATGCATTTAAAAGATTGACTGTCCCTTCCAAGACGATATTCATAATCGAAGAACCCGAGCAGAACTTGTACCCTTCGACTCAAATGAGTTTTATCGATATGCTAGTCTCATTATGCCAAGGAAAATGCGGACATGAGTTTCTACTTACGACCCACAGTCCATATATCTTGAATCAATTGAATTTATTGGTCAAACGTAATGATGTCGGCGTGAAAGAAGATGGAATCGCTTCGCTTGACTGGAACGATGTTTCTGTATGGGCTATTGAGGATGGCGAAATCAGAGATCTGAAACTTCGTAATGCTCATCTGATTAACCCTGAATTTCTTTCGGCTCCACTGGATCAGATATATGAACAATATGAACGGTTATGAAAGAGTTGTTGGAAAAGGACTATATTGTCAGACACAATATTAGTTCACGTGGAGTGATGGTAGAGCCGAAGTTTACTGATTCTGTCGATTTCGATTTGAAGGATGACTTCCCGATAGAGATACTTCACTTAGGTCTGGGGCAGTTGTCCATTCATAACGAGAAAGGTAATCTGGAGATTATTCATTATGAAAATTTCGTAAACCAATGTAAACGTCCCGCTTCGTTCTTGAGGGGAAGAAGCAAGTGTGACTTAATATTGACGTGTATTGATAATCGTGAAACGGTGCTGCTGATAGAGATGACCTCCGCATTGGGAAGTATTGCAAATCTTCAGAAACCGATTGTTCGTGAAACAGACAGAGTAACTGCATTTCCCGGAGGGAAGTTCGAGAAGTGTGAATTCCAATTATATAGCAGTCTTAGGGATTTAATGTATGTACAATCTATATCAGAGGTCTTGAATGCTTATGCCAAAAGGATTTGCCTTATGGCATACAAGATCGAACCATATAGAGACACTTCAATAATCCACACGAGGCCTTATTCCAGGTATCTGCAAATTGAATCAAAAGCCACGTCGGATAATGGCGCCATTATCCCTTGTCCAGCAATCGAAGCTTTGGGATTTGAATATCGCAGGATCGAGCATTCATACGTTTTCTCATTATAAAGGAAATGCAATGAAAACGGTTTCCGACACCATTTCCAGGCGAGCTTTCTACCACTTGCTTGCGCTTCAGGTCAATTGTCTTAATGAAAAGGGTTTATCTTGATTGGGGTGTCATTAGTAATCTTAAGAAGCCCAAGTATGATCATCTGAGGCAATTCTTGATTTCGCATAAAGGAGAGTTGTTTTTCGCATTGTGTTGTGTATAAACTGAAACATTCAACTTTGTTGGAGTTTAAACTTGCTTTCAATAATTAGGGACTGTCGTGAAATGCTGAAAATAGT